>JAEEGL012116185.1_pt1 | contig 10612 bp, 7 predicted proteins | sample 9134231 | NCBI WGS metagenome assembly JAEEGL01 (sample SAMN16246548, study PRJNA631951) | gut metagenome | biome: gut microbiome; feature: rumen; material: fiber-attached | host: Bos | place: Iran: Karaj | collected 2018-10 | reverse complement strand
GATTTATTCGCCATGGCTGAAGTGGAAAACCGGAATGTGCTTTCTAAACTGCTGTCTGAGTCGTTGCTGCGAAAGCAGGATTACGAGATCGTGCATTTCGACTCGCCGGACCATCGCGGGATAGACGTGGCTCTGCTTTACCGGCGCTCCCGTCTCCGTCTTTTTTCTTCGCGGCCGGTACGTGTCCCCGGACTGGAGACCAGGGACATGCTGCTGGCGGAGTTTTCTCCGGTCAGCGAAAGCGAGAAAGGCCGTCTGGCGGTGCTGGTGTGCCATTTCCCGTCCAAGTACGGAGGCCCCGGGACCGAAGGGAAAAGGATGACCGTGGCCCGCAGGCTGCTCTCCCTGGCGGATTCGCTTTCGGCCGCGGGGATTCCGGCGGTGGCTGCCGGTGATTTCAACGACGTCCCTTCTTCCGATCCGTGCCGTTTGCTGGAGCCGTCGCTGGTCAATCTTGCCGTGCCGCTTGCCCGGAGGGGGCTCGGAACGATCCGGTTCGACGGCCGCTGGGAGCTGATAGACATGTTCATGGTCAGTCCGGACCTCGCCCCGGATGCGTCGATGGAGATTGTCCGCCTGCCCTTCCTGACGGTGAGGGACGGCACCCATTCCGGGGAGAAGCCTCTGAGGACTTATTCCGGGCCCCGCTATCTCGGCGGAGTGTCGGACCACAGACCTGTCCTGCTCCGTCTGCAGGTCCCATGGTGATTGTCCCGGAAACGGGCTGGGATTATCGCAGATTTTATTAAATTTGTATGTTTAAACACAACACTAAAATAAAATGAAATCTAGAATCCACGACAAATTCATGACCCTCTTCGGAGAAGAAGGACAGTTTTTCACTTCTGCAGGACGTATCAACCTGATAGGAGAACATACTGACTATAACGGAGGATACGTGTTCCCTGGCGCAATCGACAAGGGAATACTTGCTGAGATCAAGCTGAACGGGACCGAAAAGGTGCATGCTTACTCTATCGACTTCGACGAGTATGTAGAGTTCGGGCTCAAGGAGGAGGACAAACCTTCCCAGTCATGGGCGAGATATATCTTCGGAGTATGCCGCGAGACTGAGAAACGCGGCGGCAAGGTCGGCGGATTTGACATCGTGTTCGCCGGCGACGTTCCTACCGGAGCAGGCCTTTCTTCGTCTGCAGCCCTCGAGAGCACGGTAGCGTTTGCCATCAACAATCTTTTCTCAAACGGAATCGACAAATTCGAGCTTGCCCGCATCGGACAGGCCACTGAGCATAACTACGTAGGTGTCAACTGCGGAATCATGGACCAGTTCGCATCCCTGTTCGGAAAGAAGGGAAGCCTTATCAGGCTCAACTGCAAGACCATGGAATACAAGTATTTCCCGTTCGATCCGAAAGGCTACAAGCTGGTGCTCATCGATTCATGCGTGAAGCATGAGCTCGCATCTTCGGCTTACAACAAGAGACGCCAGTCCTGCGAGACCGCGACCGCCGCAATCAAGAAGAACCATCCTGAAGTGGACGTCCTCAGCGACGCCAAGAGACTCTGGCTTGACGAGGTAAGGGACGAAATCTCACAGGAGGACTTCCTCCGCGCTGAGTACGTCATCGGAGAGGTGCAGCGCGTGCTTGATGTCTGCGACGCCCTTGAAAGAGGCGACTACGAAACTGTCGGCGAGATGATGTACCAGACCCATTTCGGTCTCAGTAAGCTTTACGAGGTAAGCTGCGAGGAGCTCGACTATCTCAACAAGCTCGCCCGCAAGCATGAGGTCACCGGTTCCCGCGTAATGGGCGGCGGCTTCGGCGGATGCACCATCAACCTTGTCAAGGATGAGCTTTACGACGAGTTCATCAGCGCTGCCAAGAAGGGCTTCAAGGAGCGTTTCGGCCATGAGCCAAAGGTCTATGACGTAGTAATCAGCGACGGAGCCAGACTCCTCCAGTAAGTATATGAAGGATCTCTGGAGAAAAGAAGACTGGCTGGCCGTATGGATCGGAGCGATCCTTATCGTTGCGGCGTGCGTGGGAGTACTTGCGGGGGCCTATGATTTCTCGGCCCTGAAGTTCTCCACCTGGCATCTCTGGGAAAACGTCGGGGAGAAGAAATCCCTTCTCGCCCAGTTCGGAGGGGTGTTCTGGGTCAAGCTTGCAAGGACTTTCGCGGTGCTCGCCCTGCTTTTCGGAGCGGGTGTGAAGCTGCAGGGAGAAAAGCTCAGGAAGTATCTTCCGGCTTTCGCAGCCTTGTTCCTGCTGGCTCTCGTTGTAAGGCTCGTGAGTGCCGAATTCACTCTCAACCGTTACCTCGAATGGGCCTTCTGGGCGCTAATAATCGGTCTCCTTATTTCCAACACAGTGGGAGTGCCCCAGTGGCTCAAACCTGCCATAAGGACTGAATTCTACATAAAGACAGGCCTCGTGGTGATGGGTTTCTCGGTGCTCTTCTCCAATATCGCAAAATTCGGTCTCTACGGCCTCGGAATCGCATGGATCGTCACCCCGATAGTGATTGTGTTCATGTGGTGGCTCGGCACCAAGGTCATGAAAATCGACAACAAGCCTCTGGTGATCACCCTCGCCGCCGCGACTTCGGTCTGCGGTACCAGCGCGGCCATCGCCACCGGAGCCGCCGCCAAGGCCAGGAAAGACGATCTCTCGATAGCCATCTCGATTTCGATCATCTTCACCATACTGATGATGGTCTTCGAGCCTATGGTCATACGCTGGGCAGGAATGAGTCCGCTGATGGGCGGAGCTTTGATCGGCGGTACCGTAGATTCGACCGGAGCAGTGGTCCTCGCCGGCAACGCCCTCGGTCCTGAGGCTGAGCAGGCAGCTGTCCTTGTGAAGTCTATCCAGAACATACTGATAGGCTTCATAGCCTTCTTCGTGGCCATTTTCTTCGCCACCAGAGTGGAGAACAGCGGTGCCGCAAAGGTCGGTGCAGGAGAGATCTGGTATCGTTTCCCTAAGTTCATAATAGGTTTCTTCGCGGCCTCTCTCGTGGCCTCGTTCGTGCTCCTGCCTCTGGTAGGCGCGGACTCGGTCAAGAGCATCAACGGAGTCCTCGACCAGTACAAGAACTGGGCATTCGTGCTCGCCTTCACGAGCATAGGCCTCGATACCAACTTCAAGGAGATAGGTAGGCAGATGCATGGCGGCAAGGTGCTCTGGCTCTACATCTTAGGCCAGCTGTTCAACGTCGCGCTTACCTTGCTTGCGGTCTGGATCCTGCTCTCGGGTGTCCTCTTCGACATTCCGGTGCTCGACCTGTATAAATGATGAAAACCAAGGGTGACAGGATGATGAAGGCGGCGACCGTGACAGTCGCAGCCGCCGCTCTGCTCCTGGCCCTGTACATAATGGCAAACCGCCTGGGCCTTTCCGACGCCTTCGATTTCGGGGCGGGAGCGTATTACTACGCAGACAGCCCGCAGCTCCAGGACCTGGCGGAAAAGGCCGTTTACAAAACCACGGTGCCCACCTGGGTGCACATAGTCCTCTTCCTGTGCTGGGGATGGCTTATGTACCGGCTCTGGGTACGTGTAGACAAGAAAAAAGATGAGTAGTTTCAAATGTACCTCATGCGGGAACTCCACGGAAGTGGAGACTTTCGGCAGAATCAACGTGGCCGATGATCCGGCCCTCAAGGAACGTGTAAAGGACGGTTCCCTTTTCCTCTGGGAATGTCCGCACTGCGGAGCAAGGAATCTTGCCCTCTATCCGTCCCTGTACCATGATCCTGACCAGAAACTGATGGTCTGGCTGCTGCCCGCAGGAGCAATGGCCGGAGACCAGGTCGCTGCCGTGGAGGCCGCCCTTTCCTCCCAGCTCGGGGAGCTTGAGGGTTATACACTCCGCCGCGTTCCGGACATCGGGTCGCTCATCGAGAAAGTCAACATCGCCGACTGCGGTCTCGACGACATGGTCATCGAGATGTGCAAGTATGTGACCCGCATGGAACTGGCCGAGAAAGACAAGGCCGGAGCCGAAGCCATCATGGACGCGAAATTCAGGTTCTACAGGATGGAGGGCGCTGACAACGAGATTACTCTGTCCTTCCCCAAGGATGGCAGGATGAACGGCGTCAACATAGGATTCAATGTGTATGAGGACTGCAGCGCCATCCTCAGCCGCAATCCTTCGGTGACGGCCGGAAAAGGCTTCGCCACCGTCGACGAAGAGTGGCTCGCCCGATTCTTCCGCTAGAAATCAATGTTCATCAGCAGGCCGAGATAATTGGCTTCTATGCCGGCGCCCATGCCGTTGAGGGTGCCGACCGACGGGCCGAAAGTACGGCTGTACCTCACGCCGATCTCGGTGCCGTAAGGAATCCAGGCCAGGTTGGCGAGGTTCACCGTGAAGTCAGCACCGGCGCTGCATACGTTCATGTATCCCTCGAGCCCGTTTCCCAGAGTCATGTTGAACCAGTCGAAATAAGGCGTGAAGGTGAAATGGGTGATGTAGAACAGCGGGTTGAAGGCGCTTATGTCCCCCAGGCTGAACGGAATCGCGTAGTCGGCCGAAGCGAAGACCTGGTGCGGCGCGTATGTTCCCGCGAAACTCTCAAGAGCGCTCGAGTCGTATCCTCTCGGAATCAGGTTGAGGTGCTGGCCCCCGAAAGCAGTCCCGTTGTTGTACTGGTATGTAGCCGAAAGCTTCAATCCCTGGTTGAGCGCCAGTCCCGGCAGGTAGCCGTAGGCATGGCCGAAGATGCTCGAAGAGAACATGTCGTCCAGTCCGACCATGGTCTTGTAGCCCAGTTCCAGCCCGACTCCCAGCTTAGGATAGACGGCCGCCTCGGCCTTTTTGCGCATCACGTAGCCGCGCAGGCTGGCCGTGACCGAGTGGACCGGGATGTTTTTCCCGAGCTCGACATTACCGAGTCCCGTGCCTGAGGCGATCATGCCCAGAGGTTCCCTGATCACTACGTCCGCCCTTGTCTTGTTGAGGTAGTCGTTGCTGAAAGAATACTTGACCTGAGGTATGAGACCCCTTGACCAGCCTCCCGAAGAGAAGTTCAGCGGGACATAGACCTTCAGTTCCCCTTTTACGTGCGGATTGTCCAGATAGCGTCCGGAGAGGCCCTCAGTGGTCACTTTCCCGAAGGAAGTCCGTGCGACCGAGTACTGGATGGCGTCCCTGTCGTTGAAGTCCAGCGACAGCTCGAATACCGGGAACAGGCCCGAATATGTGAACTGCAGGTGGCCGGCATGTCTGCTCCTTCTCCAGTTATCCCTGATGTATTCGTATGAGGCGATGCCCGAAGCCGTGCCCAGTAGGTTCTGGAACATCACCGTAGCTCCGATGCTTGCCTTTTCGTTGAGTTCATCCGCGCTGAGGTCGTTGATGGCGTCATAGCTGATTGAAAGCGGCACCCATGAATGGACATGCGGGATGCCGAGAAGCTTGCTGTATCTCTTCGGCGCCGTCATTTCCACAGGCGCGGCCACCTCCGGCCACGCTGCGTCTCCGGCCAGTTCCCTTTCCTGCAAGGCAAGAGTCTCGGCGACAGGGTCCCTGTAGACATACTCACGGCTGACCTCCTTGTGGAGGAGTTTCTCCGTCCCGATCTTGAACAGGTTCTCGCCCTCATATTCCCGGAGCACATAGAACATCTCCCCGTCCCCGAGGTCGAAGTCAGCAACTCCGTAGCGTGTCGAAGTCTTCTGGAAGAGGGCTCCGTCGCGGTCGAGAAGATAGACTTCGGTGACGCCCGGCCTGTCGCTCATGAAATAGATGCCTTCTTCAGCCGAAAGCAGGCCCGTGAGGCTCGCGGATACCGGTGGCAGCAGGTCCATTATCTCCCCGTCACGGTCGATCAAGTACAGGCCGCATCCTGCAGCCGACACGCCTGAGACTATCAGGCAGTCCCCGTCAAACACCGCCTCGTTGAACTGCAGCGAGTCCGGGGCGTCTATCCTGCGTATATCCCTGCCAGTGGAAGCATCCAGGATCACCAGGGCGGAACCGCCGCTGACCGGATAATCGGTGGCGACCACCACGCTTCCGTCCGGAGAGACCTCCGCGTTGTAGAGTCTGGTCCCGGACGTGAGGTCATGGAGCTTGCCGTCCTTCATGGACATGTATCTGATGACAGAAGTCTGTTTCAGCCCGTATCTTATGTCAGGCAGCATTTCGCTGAGATAGAGCACGTCTCCGGCCATCGACATCTTGCCGCTCCCGCCCGACAGCGGCCTTATTACAGTCTCCCCGTCCTTGCCGAAAAACACAAGGTCTTCGGCGTAAGTCTTTCCCGACCTCGCGGCCAGTATCCCGTCGTCGGTGACGCACAGGTTGGTATAGGCCGTGTACCATGAAGGCAGGGCGGAAACCCGTTCTCCTTCGATGAAAGGAGCCCTCTTTTCCATGTTCTCGGACCATACCCCGTGGAAAGCTTCCATCACATCCCGGAAGGCGGCCTTGAACTTCTTCCCCGAACGTTTCTTGTAGGCTTTAGGGAGGTTGTTCAGCCTGAGCGGACGTCTCTTTATGGTGTTGAAATAGTCTGCCGTAAACAGCGGGTCGTCATACTGCCAGCGGGCTCCGGCTATGGTCAGGTAGCCCAGCGCATAGTGGTCCGGGGCGTATTTGCGATATGAACCCCAGCGCCACTTGGCCCAGTCTCTCCAGTCACCGCGGTCGAAGGCGGCCATGTAGTATGCAAAGAAATCTCCCTGGCGTCCGCGGCCCCCTTCTGTCAGCGCGGTCTCAGCGACCACGGCGTCTCCCTCGAGAAAATATGTGCTCGGATATACGGCAGAAACCACACCAGGCACGACCTCTCCGAACAGCCAGTTCAGCGGCCTGAAAACTCCGTCATTACCCACCTGCATCTGGCTGGAATGCCTGGACTCATGGACGGCGAGATTGGTCGCCCACGGCATCGGGTCCATGCCGGAGTTGTCCGGAGTGGTGAACAGGTCCATACGCCTTGGGGCCCATGTCACCGAGCCGTTGGAATAGCCTGTCCATGGGTGCAGGACCACCGGCATCTTCTTCCGGTACTGCTGCGAAGGGGTGTAGCCGGAGCTCCATGACTCCGCGGAATAGAAACGCTCGAGCTCGGCGGCATAGACTCTGGCGAGAGAGTCCAGACCTGCCGGATAGATTATCCTGTAATGGGCCGAAGAACTTTCCATCCACTTTGCGGATGCCGGGTCGTCCCCGGAGGAATGAAATTGTGCGGCGGCCTCGTAGCTGACAAGAATACCCGCGAAAGATGCGGCAATTATGAGTTTCCTTAGATTAATCATAAAACTTGGTCGTCAATATCGCAAAATTAACAAGATTTCTTTGTATTTTTGTCAATTATGGACTTATAGTTTTCTATGGAAAAAGCTCGCCTGTTGGCCGTTTCGGCTATTTGCTGTATCCTGACAGCCTGCGGAGGCAACAATGCCCCGAAGGCCGTCCCTGCAGCCGGCACTTTCCCTGAAGTCCATGTCCCCGGCGTGATAACCGATCCGCAGGAGAGAATCTCCTATATGGCCGCCCACTTCTGGGATGGCCTCTCCATCGGGAAGAACTACGATTCCGACCAGCTGGAGAGTGTTTTCGGCACATATGCGTCCATACTCGGCTCGGTTCCGTACTCTGAAGCGGAGTCGTCCCTCGGGGACCTGTTCGCCCGGATCACCGTCTGCGAGGCGGCAGATACTTCCTCGACCGTTTTCGAGACGATATCGGCCCTTGCCGGAAAATATTTCTATGACCCGAATTCCCCGCTGCGCGACGAAGAGCTGTATCTCCTGTTCGCGGAGGGTCTCGCTTCGAGCGAATATGTACCGGAAGAAAAGAGAGGGGCATATGCACATGATGCCGGAATCTGCCGTCTGAACCGTCCCGGGACGGTCGCATCGGACTTCTGGTTCATCGACACCCGCGGCCGTCGCCGTCACCTGCATGAACCTTCCTCCGGATACACTCTGCTGATATTCTCCAACCCGGGCTGCCACGCCTGCGGAGAGACCGTCAGCGCCATCGTGGAGGCTCCGGATTACCAGAGACTGCGAGATACAGGCGTGCTCTCGGTGGTCAACGTCTATCCTGACGAAGACCTGGAGGCATGGAAGGCCCATGTCGGAGAGTTTCCGAAGGACTGGACCAACGGCTTCGACGAGGGCTGCTCGATAAGGGCCGGCCGCAGCTACAGCCTGAGAGCGATACCGTCCCTCTATCTGCTGGACAAGGGCAAGCGGGTGATTCTCAAAGATGCAACTATCGAAAAACTCATACAAGAACTACAAACAATCGGATGAACACAATGAAAATCACTAAGACACTCTGGGCTACTGCAAAGGACGGGGCTCAGATCCTGAAGTACAGAATGACCAATTCCGCCGGGGCTTATGTGGAGCTCGGCAGCATCGGAGCCGCCATTCTCTCCATCGTTGTCCCTGACAGGGACGGCAAGATGGCGGACGTCGTTATCGGATATGAGGATCCCCTTTCTTATATCGGTGACGGTCCATGCTGCGGCAAGACTCCCGGCCGATTTGCCAACCGTATCGCCAAGGGCCGATTCACCCTTGACGGGAAAAACTATTCGCTGCCTATAAACAATGGCCCGAACCACCTCCATGGCGGTCCTGACGGTTTCATGAACAAAGTCTGGGACAGCCGCATAGAGGGAGACTCGGTAGAATTCATGTATTTCTCCGAGGACGGGGAGTCCGGCTATCCGGGCAACCTCAAGTCCGTCGTGCGCTACGAATGGGGAGACGACAATGCGCTCAAAATCACATATACCGCGCAGACCGACGCCCCGACAGTGGTTAACCTCACCAACCATGCATATTTCAACCTCGCCGGCAAGGGCAAGATACTGGACCACGAGCTTCTGCTCAATGCTTCCGAGTATCTTCCTACCGACAAGGACCTCATACCTCTCGGCGAATCCGAGCCAGTCGCAGGCACTCCTATGGATTTTACGAATGCGAAGCCTCTCGGACGTGACATCAAGGCCGATTTCCCTGCCCTGAACTATGGAAAGGGTTACGACAACTGCTTCCTTATCGACGGATATGAGCCTGGCCAGCTCCAGACTGCAGCCGAACTCCATGATCCTGAAAGCGGCCGCGTGCTCGAGGTGATCTCGACCCAGCCCGCCGTCCAGGTATATACCGGAAACTGGCTTGACGGCTGCCCAAAGGGCAAGGGCGGGGTCGAGTACCATGAGTATGACGCCGTGGCCATCGAGTGCCAGCACCTCCCTGATTCCCCTAACCAGCCGGATTATCCGAGCACGGAACTCCGTCCTGGGGAGACTTACCAGGAGGCTATCATATACTCTTTCAGCGTGAGATAGGCCTATGTGTGGAATAGTCGGATATGTCGGAGAGCAACAAGCTTGTCCGATAATACTCAAGGGCCTGCATCGCCTTGAGTACAGGGGTTATGACAGCGCCGGAGTGGCCACCATCGGCAAGACCGGCGAAATAGGAATATTCAAATGCAAGGGCAAGGTCTCCGACCTCGAGAAGCATATCGAGGACAAGGATACTTTCGGAACCATCGGCATCGGACACACCCGCTGGGCCACCCACGGGGAGCCGAACGACGTCAACGCCCACCCGCATTACTCTCAGTCAGGCAACATCGCCCTGATCCATAACGGCATCATCGAGAACTACCGAGTGCTGAAGGAGGCTCTCCAGGAGCATGGCTACACCTTCCGCAGCAGCACCGACTCCGAGGTGGTCGTCAACCTTATCGAATACATCCGCGAGCAGAGCAGCTGTTCCCTCGCCGACGCGGTCCGCATGGCCCTGAAACAAGTCATCGGAGCATATGCGATCGCTGTGATAGAGAAAGGCAATCCTGACGAGATCATCGCCGCCAAGCAGAGCAGCCCTATGGCCATCGGAATCGGAAAGGGAGAATACTTCCTCAGCTCCGATGCTGCATCGATCATCGATTACACCCATGATTTCGCCTATCTCAACGATGGCGAAGTGGCCATAATCAACAAGAACAAGCCGCTGGAGATCACCACCCTCGACAACAAGAAGGCCTCCATCGACATACGTACCCTCGAACTCTCGATCTCCCAGCTGGAGAAAGGCGGATACCCGCATTTCATGCTCAAGGAGATCCATGAGCAGCCTCATACCATCATCGACTGCATCCGCGGCCGCGTCAATCCGGAGACCGGAGACGTCAAGCTTTCCGGAGTCATCGACAACAGGGACAAGTTCCTGAATGCCGGCAGGATCATCTTCGTGGCCTGCGGTACCTCATGGCACGCAGCCCTGATCGGAGAGCATCTCATCGAGGACTTCGCACGCATCCCGGTCGAGGTAGAGTACGCCTCCGAGTTCCGATACAGGAACCCTGTGATACGCAAGAACGACATAGTAATCGCCGTGTCCCAGTCCGGAGAGACGGCCGACACCCTCGCCGCCGTCGAGCTCGCACGCAAGGCCGGGGCCTTCGTCTACGGCATCTGCAACGTGATCGGCTCGTCCATTTCCAGGGCCACCGACTCGGGTACATACATCCATGTGGGACCGGAGATCGGAGTCGCCTCCACCAAGGCCTTCACCGGCCAGGTTGCGGTAATGGCGATGCTTGCGCTGGTCATCGGAAGGGAGCGCGGAGTGATTCCGGACGAGAAGTACTACGAGGTGTCG
>JAEEGL010173213.1_pt1 | contig 10612 bp, 5 predicted proteins | sample 9134231 | NCBI WGS metagenome assembly JAEEGL01 (sample SAMN16246548, study PRJNA631951) | gut metagenome | biome: gut microbiome; feature: rumen; material: fiber-attached | host: Bos | place: Iran: Karaj | collected 2018-10 | reverse complement strand
TGGGCTAACTGCGTTGTCTATCCTGTGTAGAGAGGGCAATGCGAGAGCCTACGACCCCAGGATGGGCAGAAGAACAGACACCTACGCCTTTTTTGTGTATATGGTAAACAACAGTATTCTTGAGAAATTCCTATTCTGGGTGTTTGTAGGCGGCGGGACTCATGGCACGATATTTCTGCATTGTTTTTCCCCTTCTTTTTTGCGCTACGCTCAGTGTATGTGCGCAGCATATAGTCTTTGTCAAGGGCAACTGCATGGGTGCATGTGCTATAGAAACGGTTGACAGCATCAAAATGGTTCAGACACACATTTTTGATGTTTATCCTAAAGGTTGGGAAACCGCAAGACATATTGATGCTGACACCGTTCTGTTCAATACGGTGCTGACGGACACGTTGCATGTCCATTTCAAAGATAGCGTAACAAGCATCGTCAACCCCGACATAATGGGTATCGTCACTGATGTTAGTCAGACGACGACGGAAATAACAACCACCCGAAGTGAGCCTCTTATATGCAAGCTTAGTGGCGTTAGCAGCAACCAGCGCGTTGTTATCAAGAGCGATACCACTATTACGCTTGTCCTTGACAACCTCACACTGAGTTCAGAGACGGGCAGCTGCATCAGTCTGCCCAACAGACATACCGCCTTTGTTGAGCTGACGGAATCAACCAACAATATAATTACCGATGCCACAATATATGCTGATAGCGGTGACGAAGCCAATGCAGCGCTTTATGCTGGTGGTTCCATTTACTTCAGCGGTGAAGGATTTCTTACCGTGCGTGGCCGACATAAGCATGCCATCAATTCAAGGAAAGGAGGCATAACCATCAATGCCAATGTGAAAATACCAAACGCGGTAGATGATGGCATCCGGGCAGATAGCTCTATTTCCGTTGAAAACGGTTCCGTTTATATAGACAGTGTTGCAGGCAGCGGACTTCATGCAGATCACGGCAATGTAGAGTTCCATAACGGACTGTTAGACGTTAGGCTTGCCTTTCCCGACACCAAAGGAATTAAAGCCGATAATCTCTTTTCTCAGTCTGGTGGTAAGTTGCTGCTGCATCTTTTGGCTGACCAGAGCAAAGGGGTAAAGGCAAATAGAGGCATCGTCATCGATGGTGGCACGATTTTAGGCGATGCCTCAGGAGGAGCTGTTGTAAAAAAAGGCGATCCAAGCTATTGCACGTTTCTGAAAAGTGATGACACCATCCGAATTTCCAATTCTGCCATCCAGCTAAGCCACACAGGAATGGGAGGCAAAGGCATCTCCTCAGACCGTGATTTCTTATTTGAGAACAGTATGCTTACGGCTACTTTTGCCTGTGACGGCAGTGGATATCTGAATGCGGAAGGCGAAGAGGACTACTACACTTCCAAGATATTGGATTCTGATGGGAATATGCTGATACGCTCTGGACATGTAGACATCTTACAAAAAGGACTGGGTGGCAAAGGCATCACATGCGACGGAAATCTTGAGCTGGGAGAGATGCTGGCTGAGGATAGCCTCCTGCAGATGACCATTGAGACGCAAGGCAGCGCCATCATCAACGACACAATACTTGACAAGCGCTTTGGTTGTCCCAAGGCATACAAAGGCAAAAGTCACGTCTATGTTTATAGCGGACGGATAAATGCCGTAACTCATGGCATGGGAGGTGAGGGCATTGAGTGTAACGGTTACATGAAGATAGAGGGTGGAGAGATAACATGTGAGACCTTCGACGATGGCATCAACGTGCAGAAGAACCTGACAATAAACGGAGGAAAGACATACGTGTTTTCTTCTGATAACGATGGTATCGACCTTAATGGTAACCTTACCATCAATGGAGGAATGGTGGTGGCCCTCAACGCACACTTTCGTGACGAAGCTTTTGATTGCGATGAGTACAGGAATTTTACTATTAACGGTGGCACCATTCTCGGCATTGCTCGTGACTTCTCCCGTCCTACGGAGGTCAATCAGCCATACGCGCAGCACACCCCTGCCTTATGGCGACCCGACTACAGTGGCAAGGACAGCGTCAACGTACATGATTTTCATAAAGGCGAATGTATTACGATAGCCGATCACGACAGTAATCCATACGTGACTGTAAGAATGCCGGCTGATGTACCATGCGCGTTCATCACCGCAAGTGCGCCGTGGATGAAGGATGGCGAGGATGTTTATGTGTTCCAATCCGAAAGCGTCCCCGAGAATTCGACATTAACACTAAGCGGGAAAACGTTTCTTGGTGGCTCGACAATGCAAGGGGCACCTCTGATAACGATACCCATTACAACAAAAATTTTAGGAGCAACAACAAATTAACATTTAACACCTCAGTATTATGAAACGACTATTATCTGTCTTTCTTATGCTTTTGCTTGCATCAACAGCAAGCATAATGCATGCTCAGATGGACTGGGATGGCACTGTGGCTACGTCTTTCGATGGTGGCTACGGCACGGTTAGCAGTCCTTACCGTATTGCCAATGCCAAGCAGTTCGCTTTGCTTTTGGCACAAAAGGAAACAGCAGGGAAATATTTTGTCCTTACAAATGACATTATCTTCAGTAGGGAGGACAGCTCAAATCGCTATCTGTCTCCTGGCTCATCGTTCGACGGCACACTCGACGGGCAGGGCTTTTATGTCAGGGGGCTTCAGAGCGACGGTCTCTTTACGACCCTGAACGGCACCATCAAAAACCTCGGACTGACTGCCTACCGTTGTGCTCACTGTGGCATTGCTTCCACCATTGCGTCTACAGGCGCTGTAATCAATTGCAGCTTGTCAGGCACTCTACGTGCAACGGACGGTTATGATTACTATGCTAGCCGCTATGTTTTTGCCAGAGCCAATCAAGGTCGGATCTTGAACAGCTGTTTTAATGGGAGTCTCAATATACAAAGCGGCTATGGCTGCACTGGATATCTGTATGTTGGCAACAATCAGGGGACAATCAGCAACTGCTACTCCAATGCAGTATGTAACTATCCGGCGCTTTGTGTCATCAGCAATAGTTCATGGTCTGGCACGTTCACAAACATCTTCAATGAGGCTGACTCGCTGAACAAATGGGTGGCACAGAATGGCAGCAACTATTCCGCATGGGAAGGCACTACCAATCCTACCCTTTCCATCTTCAGCACTACCCGTAACAATTCCTACACCGTTACGTTTGATGCTGCAGGGGGCAACTGTAATGAGGCGACGCGAACCATCAAGAATGACTGCACCATAGGCGAGCTGCCCGTGCCCAATCATCCTGAAATGGAATTCATGGGCTGGACGTACGATGGCACTGTCGTGGCAGCGGACTTTATTGTGAGTTCCAACATACGGCTGACGGCCAAGTGGAAAAGGGAAATCGTGAGCCAGCCGACCCTGAAGCATCCCACGGTGAGTGTGAAGGACGCATCGCACGCACGTTACAACTGGTACTGCAAGAATGACAATTCCGTATCCATTAACCTTGCCGAAATCAGTTCAGGAACATATAAATGGACAGAAGGTTCAGACATGGCGTTCACCTCTTCTAACCAGGGCATAAATAGCTCGTCAACCATAGCAGAAGATTCTGTCTTTGTCAACAAAGGGGACTCCCTGATTGTTGACTATTATGTAAGCAGTGAGAACGGTTACGATGAATTTATCATTCGGTGGAACAATACAGACATACTTGCAGCTTCCGGCAACAGAAGAGCTGTCTTTAAATACCAGTTCACTGAAACCGGTAAGGGGAAACTGACATTCCGTTACCATAAGGACTCGTCTGATGCCTCCGGCAGCGACGCTGTGACGGTCTACAGTTGCTGCATCAATGCGCCTGACTTGGCACTGACATCGCAGACCGGTGCCACGCTGGACCTCTCATCAGTCAACAACAACAAAAGGGTCTTCTGTAATGTCTCTTATACTAATTGCGACACCGTGCTAACGACACCACCGTTTATGGTGACGAAGGCCACTGCACTGGATTTAGGCAACAACTCATTGGCCATGTATAAAGGGGAGCATCATCAGCTGAACGCTACGATATCGCCTGTGGAGGCCAACGAAACACTGTCGTGGATTTCAACCAACACCTCTGTGGCAACCGTTGACAGCCAAGGGAACATCACGGCCGTAGCTGTCGGCACGGCCACAATAACTGCCACCTCAACTGACGGCAGCAACATCAGCGCCACCTGCGCCGTGACAGTGACCGATAACCACGATGCTGCCATAGCTGCACTACAGGCTATTGTTGACCGTGCCCAGGCACTCTACGACAACAGCACCGAGGGTGAGAATATCGGTCAGTATGCAGCTGGCGCACGTGCCCAGCTGTTGGCCGTCATCAACAGTGTCAATGCACGCATCTCAAGCACGATGAGCGACGAGGCTATCACGCAGTGCACCAACGACATTAACGCTGCCATCGAACTGTTCCAGAGCAAGAAAGTGACGGCAGGCGACGATTCCGACATCAGCCAGCTGGACAACACCATCTATATCGAGCCGACGGAAGCCGTCATCGGAACCCAAACCGTACTGTCAGTAAAGATGAAGAACAATGTGGCCATCCAGACCATTCAGTTTGATCTGTATCTCCCTGAAGGTGTCACCATTGTGCCCAACGAAGACCAAGAGCTGATAACTGCAAGTAAGGAACGAATCAGCAAGTTCAGCTACTTCAACAGCACAATGCAGAACAATGGTGCCCTTCGCCTGCTGGCTCAGGCCACGACCACCAATGTTCCTGCGGGCGACGGTGAAATATGTCGGGTAACTATCAATGTGCCAGAGAGCATGACGGAAGGTGATTACCCAATCATCTTCAAGGACATCCTCATGGTTGAATCGAACAACACCAACCATTCTCCATCGCCCAACGTTGTGCAGTGCAAGCTGACAGTGCTGGCATACACTCCTGGCGATACCAACAATGACGGAGGCATCAATGCCATCGACTTCAACATGATTGGAAACTATATCCTGGGCAACCACAGCCAGGCTAACTTCAGTTTCAGGGCGGCAGACTTCAACAACGACGGGGATGTCAATGCCATCGACTTCAATATGGTGGGTAACTACATTCTCTATGGCAGTAGTGCCCCCTCCTCCAGAGCAACGAGGCAAGAGGAAACGTTAGACCCACAATAATATCATATAACAAGTCAGTACAGCTTTAATATGAAACGACGAAATAATATAATTCTACTCACCCTGCTCATGAGCATGTTGGGCAGTAGCGCTACCGCCCACGACATCGAGGTGGTAAACAGTGATGGTGTAACCATCTATTATACCTGGACAAACAATGGTACGGCGCTGTCTGTCAGTTATCGTGGAAGTGTTTCTAGCTCTTATTCCAACGAATACACTGGCACTGTCATTATTCCTGCATCTGTCACCTATAACGGAACGACCTACCCAGTGACGAGCATCGGCAGTGGTGCTTTCGATGGCTGCACCGGCCTGACGAGCGTCACCATCCCCGAGGGCGTGACCAGCATCGGCAGTGTTGCTTTTTTTAATTGCTCTGGCCTGACATCCCTGACCATCCCCAAGGGATTGACCAGCATCGATATTGGCGCTTTCTATTGTTGCTCTGGCCTAACATCCCTGAACATCCCCAAGGGCGTGACCAGCATCGGCTACAAAACGTTCTATGGCTGCTCTAGCCTGACAGCCCTGATCATTGGCAATAGCGTGACAAGCATTGGAAACTCTGCCTTCCAGTGGTGTCACAGACTGACCTCCGTGACCTTCCCCAACAGCGTGACGAGCATTGGAGAATCTGCTTTCGATGGCTGTTCTAACCTAACAAGGGTGACTGCAATGATGAGTACCCCTGTTGACATCGATGCAAATTGTTTCACTGAAAGAAGTAATGCCAAGCTTTATGTACCTGCCGGCTGCAAGGATGCCTACGAAGCTGCCGACTACTGGAAGGACTTCCAGATTGAGGAGCTTTTCACCGGCGATGACTGGCAAAACGGCACGGTCACTGATGAACAAGGGGTGAAGTACACCGCCAATGACGATGGAACCACCTGCTATGTCAGTGGGCATGAGCAGACCTACAGTGCCACGATCATAATCCCTGACACTTATGGAGGTCGTAGCGTGACGAGCATTGAAGGTCTCGCTTTCCGACAATGTAGCCGCCTGACCTTAGTGACCATTGGCAATCGTGTGACGAGCATTGGAAACTCCGCCTTCTATGGCTGCAGCAGCCTGACCTCCGTGACCATCCCCAACAGCGTGACGAGCATTGGAGACGAGGCTTTCCGTGGCTGCAGCGGCCTGACCTCCGTGACCATCCCCAACAGCGTGACGAGCATCGATAGGTCTCCTTTCTCTGATTGCAGCGGCCTGACCTCTATTATTGTTGAAAATGATAACGCCAAATATGACTCTCGTGAGAATTGCAACGCCATCATTGAGTCAAATACAAACACCTTGGTAGCAGGATGTAAGACAACAGTTATCCCAAACAGTGTAACAAGCATAGAAGACTATGCTTTCCAAGGATGTAGAGGTCTGACCTCCATCAACATTCCCAACAGCGTGACGTACATTGGCATCGGTGCTTTTTGGAACTGTAGTGGGCTTAGAGAAATAGCTGTTCCAGAGCGATGCTGCATTCTTAACCACAATACATTCTATGGTTGCAGCAATTTAAGAAAAGTCACTTTGCCAAGAGGGTTAAAAGCGCTGGCTTTTGGTGGGAATTTTGGTTTTTGCACGAAACTGGACACCATAGAAATAGGAGTAAGAAAGCCTTTTGGAAATTTCAATGAAGATAATTTTAGCTCCGCCACCTATGCAAATGCCACACTGATTGTACCTCATGGCAGTTATGAACTTTACAAGTCAAATGACTATTGGAACAGGTTTGAACACATTATAGAAAGCGAAGAGGAAACACCTGTTATCTCGCGTACAGTGGATGTTGCGACAGCAGGTACACTTCACTCACTATTAAGCGAGGATGAAATAGCACGCATAGAGAATCTAACTATTACAGGTTACCTCAACGGTTCAGACCTACGCCTGCTACGCTTGATGGGGGGAATTGACTACAAGGGTAATTTTTCCTATGGAGTGTTATCTACCCTTGACCTGTCAGATGCAAGAATTGTAGAGGGCGGAGAGAGCTATTTGGATACAGAAAAGATACAGTCCTCATGGGGACTTTGGGATGGTGGTCCATTTGGCCCTCTCTTTTCGGAAAATGATGTTATTGGAAATAATCTCTTCCGCTATTGTATGTCTTTATCTTCTGTTATACTGCCCTTCAATACTATTTCAATTGGAGAATACGCCTTTATGTGTAATAACAACATGTTCATAGGCCTGCAAAATATTGTAATACCAAAATCTGTAGATAGCATCGGCACTGGTGCTTTCTATGACTGCTCCAGCCTGACATCCCTGACCATCCCCGAGGGTGTGACCAGCATCGGCGAACGGGCTTTCTATGGTTGCTCCGATCTGACATCAATATATGTTAAAATGGAGACACCACTAGCGATTACAGCAGGCGTGTTCAGCAACCTCGCAAACGCTACGCTCTATGTCCCCTACGGCACCAAGGCACTCTACGCGGCTGCCGATGTATGGAAGGAGTTCAAGGAAATTGTGGAGTTTGTGGACGAGACTAACATTTCTGAGATGGACGATGCCATCTATGTCGAGCCAACGGAGGTTATCAGCGGGAACCAGGCCGTACTGTCGGTAAAGATGAAGAACGATGTGGCTATACAGACCATTCAGTTTGACTTGTATCTTCCCGAAGGTGTCACCGTTGTTACAAATGAGGACAATGAACTGATAACGGCAAGCAAGGAACGAATCAACAAGTTTAACTACTTCGACAGCGAGATGCGTGCAAATGGTGCCCTGCGCCTGCTGGTTCAGGCCACAACTACAAATGTACCGGCGGGCGACGGTGAGATATGCCGGGTGACGGTCAATGTGCCGGAGAGCATGGCAGAAGGCGACTACCCAATCATCTTCAAGGGTGTTCTCATGGTTGAAGCGAACAACACCAGCCATTCTCCTGATCCCAACGTCGTGCAGTGTAAGCTGACAGTTCTGCCATACACTCCTGGAGATGCCAACAACGACGGAGCTATCAATGCCATTGACTTCAACATGATTGGAAACTATATCCTTAGAGACGACAGCCAGGCGAACTTCAGTTTCAGGGCGGCAGACTTCAATAACGATGGGGATGTCAATGCCATCGACTTCAATATGGTGGGTAACCACATCCTCTATGGCAGTAGTGCCCCCTCCTCAAGAGCAACAAGGAAAGAGGAAACGTTAGACCCGCAATAAGGTTTGTATATTAGAATAAAAACAATTATAAATCAAACAAGTTATAAGTATGAAAAAGATTCTATTATCAATGTTGACCGTCATGACAGCATTCATGACGGCCGGCGCACAAACAACAGAATTGTCGGCATTGACGGATGCCGTCTATGTGGAGCCGCTGGAGGCTTCGGCAGGTTCACAACAGACGCTGTCTGTTTGTATGAAGAACTCCGTTGAGGTACAGACCATCCAGTTTGACCTGTATCTGCCAGAAGGACTAACGATTGTCCCCAACGAAGATGAAGAGCTGATGACTGCCAGCAAGGCACGAATCAACAAGTTCAATTACTTCGGAAGTTCCATACAGTCGGACGGTGCCTTACGCCTATTGGCCCAGGTCACTACCACCAATATAGCCGTCGGCGATGGCGAGATAGCTACTGTTATGGTGTCGGTACCTGCCGACATGCTTTTAGGCGACTATCCTATAACCATCAAGAACATCCTGTTGGTAACCAAGGATAATGTCTCGAAGGCTGTGGATGAGGTAACTACCAAAATAACCGTTGTGGAGCCGCAGGACAGCCGCGTGGTGCTTGACGAGACGTCAACCACGGCTCCCGAGGCCAGTAATGGTGCAGTGGATGTCCTTGTGAAGCGCACCATCAAAGCCAACGAGTGGAGCACCATCTGCCTGCCCTTCAGCATGACGGCAGCACAGGTGATGGAGGCGTTTGGCAGCAATGTGCAGATAGGTGACTTCAAGGGCTGCGAGGCTACCTTTGACAGCAACGAAGACGTGACGGCTATCAATGTGATGTTCGACGAGGCCTCAGCCATAGAGGGCAACCATCCTTATGTCATTAAGGTGTCTTCGCCTGTCAGCGAGTTTACTGTTGACGGCGTGCACATCGCCCCATCAGAAGAGGTCTCCTTGGACATGGATGAGAGCAGTTACAAGCGTAACGGCAAGACCTACTATGAGTATAACAGCTTCATAGGTACATACGTTGCTGACACGGAGGTGCCCAATGAGTGTCTGTTCATCTATGACAGCCAGTTCTGGTACTCCAAGGGCCTGACGAAGATGAAGGCTTTCCGCGGCTACTTTAGCTTCTACTACCTGCTTACTGATGCTGTCGCCAACTCGCGCATGAACATAGTTTATCATGACAAGACCACAGGCATCCGTGACAATAACCGTGAGGCAATTACCAATGACCGCTACTACGACCTGCAGGGCCGCAGCATTGGAACACCTGCAAAGAAGGGCCTGTACATCAATAACGGGAAGAAAGTGGTTGTTAAGTAAAATTCTTTAATTCTTGATCGAGTATGAAAAAGACATATATACAGCCACTGACAGAGGTGGTACAGATGGGAACGGTGAGCTTTATCTGCGGATCGCAGGGCGTCACGTCGGACAAAGGCATCGGCTATGGCGGCGTGGACGATGAAGGTAAGAAAGACCCTGCCAGCCGCCGTCGTCGTCGCGATGTGTGGGATGACGAGGAGGAAGAGGAAGGCTTCTAAAGCTTCTCGTCGAACGAACTAAACAAATCTCCGAATCGCTTTGGCGGTTCGGGGATTTGTATGGAGCCCCATCAGCCCCTCACAACCTCACCCGGACCTCTCGCGTTATGTAGCATTGACTTATTCCAACAGCCAAAAATCGTGCACTAAGTGCACCTTTGGGCCTTAAGCGTATGGCTTGCAAGTCGATAGCAGGTGCTCCAACCGTTCTCAATGGTGCACCTATGAGCACCTGATGGTCCACCAGCATCGCAAACACGTCGAATCGCCGCAAATTCTCGAGAGAATTTGACAATAAGTCGGCACTTTATGACAATAACTCGGCTCCTGGCTGCAATAAGTCGGCACTTTACGAGAACAACTCGGCTCCTGGCTGCAATAACTCGGTACTTTACGAGAATAACTCGGCACTTTACGGGAATAACTCGGCTCCTGGCTGCAATAACTCGGCACTTTACGAGAATAACTCAGCTCCTGGCTGGAATAACTCGGCACTTTACGATATCCTGGTGCACGAAACAAGAGGCTGGTGCACCAATGCTGCTCGAAAAAACAGCTTGGTGCACCAGCCAATGATTTGCAATTCAGCCGATTAGACCCTATAGGTGCACTTAGTGCACTATTATTCTGCGTTAGCTTATTATTGTAGTGTACTAAATAAGTTGACAAAATTAGAGTTCAACTTATGAGCAAAGATGTAAAGAAATCTGAAGTGGAAATTCTGGAGATTCTACGTGAGTATTTGACCAGTGATGCCTCTAAACGTGCG
>JAEEGL016271305.1_pt1 | contig 10613 bp, 9 predicted proteins | sample 9134231 | NCBI WGS metagenome assembly JAEEGL01 (sample SAMN16246548, study PRJNA631951) | gut metagenome | biome: gut microbiome; feature: rumen; material: fiber-attached | host: Bos | place: Iran: Karaj | collected 2018-10 | reverse complement strand
CCTGGTCTGCGGCCTGGGCGGCGTCGGCTCGTGGGCGGCGGAGGCGCTGGCGCGCTGCGGCGCGGGCACGGTGATGCTCGCGGACTGCGACACGGTGCGCCCCAGCAACCTGAACCGCCAGGCGGAGGCGCTGCACTCCACGCTCGGCCTCGCCAAATGCGACGCGCTCGCCGACCGCCTCCAGGACATCAGCCCCGCCGCCGAAATCCTGCGGCATCGCGAGCGCATCGCGCCCGAGGACATCCCCGCGCTGCTGGAGGCGCGCCCGTGGGACGCGGTCATCGACGCCATCGACGACCGCGTCGCCAAACTCGCGCTGCTGGAGGAGTGCGTGCGGCGCGGCATCCGCGTCATCTCCAGCATGGGCGCGGCAAACAAGGTGCATCCCGAGCGCATCACCGTCTGCGACCTCGCCGAGACGCAGGGATGCCCGCTGGCGCGTCTGATCCGCAAGAATCTGCGCAAGCGCGGCATCGAGTGCGGCGTCACCTGCGTCTATTCCCCCGAGCCGCCAGTGCTCCATCCCGACGGCGCGCGCGACCTGCCCTCCGAACGGCGTCCGCTCGGTTCGCTGGTCACGGTCACCGCCGCCTTCGGGCTGCGCTGCGCCCATCTGGCCGTCGCCCCGTTGCTCCGACTCGATGAACTCCCCTGCAAAGGGCACGATATTGCCGATGGCGACTTGACTTTCCCGAAATAGGTGTCATAATAAGGAAAGCGCGCCAATTGGCGCATTCCTGAAATCCAACCCAAACCAGGAGTACGAAAAGATGAAGAAGTTCTTTCTGCTCGCCGCCGCTGCTGCCCTGCTCGGCGTCATGACTGGCTGCGGCTCCCTCCGCACCCCGTCCGGCGCGAACAACCAGAAGGTCTACTACAACACCTTCTTCGGCATCTCGATTGAAAGCCTCGTCTACGGCGATGGCCTCATCGTCAACACCAAGTAACGAATCTATACGTCGTTGCGAAGCCGCCCGCATCCCATGCGGACGGCTTTTTTTTGTGCGCAGGCCGTCCCTGCCTACTGCGCCTCCTGCGGTGCTGGCGCGCATTCGTGGACGGCGGCGAGCATTTCCTCGGCGGTCTCGGCGGCGCGGAGGCGTTCCAGAAGCGGGGTGGTCGCGATCAGCGTGCAGATATGCGCGAGGAGCGCCAGATGCTCCTTGGAATCGGGGCTGCACACGACGAAGAAGAGGTCGGTGAGTCCGCCGTCGGGTTCGCCGAAGAAGGATGGCTGCGCGGCCCTGGCGATGGCGACGAAGGGCGCCTCGCAGGTATATTCGTCCCGTCGCTGCGGGTGGACGAGGGCGATGCCCTCGGGCATGGCGGTGGAGGCGGCGTCCTCGCGCTTGCGCAGTTCTTCGAGGAACTCGGCGGGGTCGTAAAGGAGGCCTGAGCGTTCGGCGAGGGCGGCGAGATTCTTGAGGATGGCGGCCCTGGTCTTTCCCGCGAGGGCGGGCTCCATGGTCTCGAGGCGGCAGTAGGAGGACAACGCGACCTCCTCGGATTTCGGCGGGCGCTTCAACTGCCGCCGAAGCATCCTGGTGGTGAACCAGGTGTCGAGTTCCTCATAGTCGAAGAGCAGGCGCACGCCCTGCTCGATGCAGGGGATTTCCCCGCAGACGGCGAGGCGGCGCAGCTCGCCTGGATCCAGTTGGAAACTGTCGGCGGCTTCCTGGAGATTGAGCAGTCGGACGGGCATGGTTCAGAACTTCACGTAGATGCCGAAGCGCAGCGCGGCGGCGGCGACGCGGCGCTTGAGATCCTCGGATTGCTGGTCGAGTTCGGTGTCGATGGCGATGGGCTCCGCCGTCATCGCGTCCTCGGCGGCAGGGGAGTATTCCTTCATCTCCTCCAGTTTCCCCCGATAGGCGGGCGGGATCTGGATGCGCTGGTATTTGGAGACCTTCGCGAAGACGCGCTTGTCGGCGTTCCATTCGTAGGTGGTCACCAGGATGATGTCCCGATAGAAGTCCAGCACCTTGAAGGCGGGACGGTGGCCGTGGCCGACGGCGGGGCCGACCAGCTGCGTCCATCCGTTGCATTCGAAATGCAGGTCGAGGTGCAGATGGCCCGAGAGGACGCCCAGCACCTGCGGATGGCGGCGGATCAGCTTCTCCTGCTTTTCGGCATCCAGGAACGACGGCGGGAAGACGGGGTGGTGCTGCACGAAGAGCGTCGGTTCCTCCGGATGCTCCGCGAGTTGCTTCTCGATCCACTCCCAGGTTTCGGCGGTGTAGAGGGAGCAGCCGTTGCGGAAGCCCGCGGCGTCCACGCCGAGGCAGATGAAGCGGAAGCCGCCGAGGGTGAAACTGTATTTGGAGGGCCCGAAGACCTGGTCGAAGGCGCGCGGCCAGTTGTCCCCTGGCACCACGAAGAACGGGATGCCCTCGCCCTGCTCTTCGAGGAAGGCGCGGAAGAAGCGCTGGCGGCGCTTGTCAAGGCTCCAGCTGCCTTCCTTGGGCAGCGCGCCCGCGCCCATGCCGCAGTGGTCGCCCGTGCAGAAGAACGCCTGCGGATGCACCAACTCGCGCACGGCGCGCATCGCGGCGCTGTTGATGGAGTAGGATTCCGCGTTCGTGATGTGGTGGTCGGTCAGCCACGCCAGCCGAAAGAGCGGCGCGTCCGTCCGCTCCGCCCACGCGGGCGGCCGCGCGACCTCGCGCACCTCGAAGCGCTTCGCGGCCTCGAAGTATTTTCGCTCCATCGAATCCGCCGCGCACAGCGCCAGCGCCGACAGCGAAAGGCAGACGAAGATTCGGGAAATGCTTGTGGACATGGTGGTGGACACAACTGTGGTTTTTGCGAAATCTTCAGACTTTCCGGATTTTCCGGAGTTTCCGGAAGCGGGTGCTGGTTTGCTCGGCGGGGGCGCCACGGCGAGACGCCGTGGCTACGGTCGCGAAGGCGCCGGATCTTCCGGATTTTCCGGAGTTTCCGGAGCTTCCGCCCGCCCCTCGTGGCGGCGGTCATCTGGCCAGGATGGCCTCCAGCTGCGGGTCGCGGGGGGTGCCGTTGGCGACGGCGAGCCGATACCAGTGCAGCGCTTGCTGGCGATGGGCGCGGGCGAGGGCGCCGAGGGCGTCGCGATGGCGCAGTTCGCGGGCGGACTGCTGCTGGATTTCGGAGGCGGTGGCGAGTTCGAGCATGGCGAGATTGAAGGCGGCCTCCTTGTCCTTGGGATTGATTTGCAAGGTGCGCTGGAACTGGCGGCCTGCGGCCTCGCGCCATTGCAGATTGGAGAGGGCGACGCCGTAGAGGCGGTTGGTGAGCGCGTCATCGGGGCGCAGGGCGACGGCGCGGGAGAGATGGGCGAGCGCCCAGCCTGGCTGGTTCAGCTGCAGCATCGCGAAGCCCAGCGCGAGCAGCACCTCGTGGTCGTCGGGGGCGAGGCGGAAGGCCTGGCCGAGATATTTCGCGGCGCGGGCGTCGTCATTGTGGTTCGAGGCGATGAGCCCGAGGCGCTTGAGTGCCAGCAGGCACTCCGGCTCCAGTTTCAGCGCCTGCTCGTAGTTCCACTGCGCGGCCTCGACCTTCTTCGCGCGCTCGGCGTCCAGCCCCTGGCGCAGATACCCCTGCACGATCATCTTCTGGTCGGCGGCGAATTCCGCGACCGTCGAGAGCGCGGGCTTGGCGGAGGTGGCCGCAGCGGCGGCCGTCGGCGCGGCGGCGGCCTGGCGGGTCTGCTGGTGGCGGAGGCGATCCAGTTCCGCCTCCAGCGTGCGCTTCTCGGTGTCGCGGCGGATGACGGCCGCCTCGAGGTCGTTCTGGCGGCGCGTGGCCTCCGCCAGTTTCCCCTCCACTTCCTTGACGCGCGCCATCCAGATCCGCGCCGCCTCCTCCTGCGGATTCTCCATCATCTGCCTGAGCTTCTCCGACTGCGCGGCGGACTGCCGCTGCATCTCGGCGAGCCGCCCCGCGAGCGCCTCCTTCTCCGCCGCCAGGCGCTTCGCCTCGGCCTTGAAGCCCTCCAGCTGCCGCCGTTCGTCGGCCTGGTTGGCGGAGATGCCGACGGCGGCCTGCTTCAAGTGGGTCGCCTCCTCCCGCAGCGCCTGCTGCACCTTTTCGGCGTTCGCCAGCTTCGCCTGCACCGCCTGCAGTTCCGCCGACGCCTCCGCATGGCGCCGCTCCGTCTCCGCCAGTCTGGCGAGCGCGCCGTCGCGCTCCGTCGTCAACTGTCGATTCGCCTTTTCGACCAAGGCCAGCTGCCGCTGGTCGACGCCCGCCTTGTCCACGATGCCCTGCTGCGCGTTCTTGAGGCGGTCGATCTCCGCCTGGAGCACCTGCGCCTGCCGCGCGGCATCCCGACGGGCGCGCTCCAGCGCCTCGTCCTGGCTGGCGCGCAGGCGTTTCTGCTCCTCGGCCAGGCTGTCCTTTTCCGCCGCCAGCCCGTCCTTCTCCGCCGCGACCTTCGCCAGATTCGCCGTAAGGCGGTCGATCTCCGCCTGCGCCTGCTGCCGCTGGGCGACCTGGCGCCGATTCTCCTCCTGCAGGCGCTTCTGCTCGCCCTGCGCGGCCGCGACCTCCTCCTTCAGCGCCTGCATGCGCGCGTCGGCCTCGCCCGCGCTCGCCTCCAGCTTCGCGAGCATCTGCTTCTGCGCCGAAACCGTCTTCTGCGACTCCGCCAGCCGCCGTTCGAGTTCCTCGCGGCCGCTCTTCGCCGCATCCGCCTCGGAGATCTTCCGCGCGGCGGCCGCCGTATCGGCCGCCGACCGCTTCCGCAGGTCATCCACCTCCGCCTGCAACTGCGCGATCGTCTTCTCCGCCTGCGACAACTTGCTGTTCGCCGCCAGCAGCTCGATCCGCGCGGAGTTCAACAGCGCGGTGCGGCTGTCCAGCAGCGCCTTGAGCTGCGCGGGATCCATCCCGCTCTGCATCCGCTGCTTGTCGTTGCGGAGCACCTGCACCTCCTCGCGCAGCGTCTTCGCCTCGGATTCCAGACGCGCCGAGGAAGCGCGCAGTTTCTTCACCTCGACCCGCAGTTCCGAAAGCTGCTTCTCCGCCTGCTGGCGCCACGCCGCCTCCCGCCGGGACTGCTCCACCAAGTCGTTGCGCGCCTTGTTGGCCGCCTCCAGCTGGCGGTTGGCGGTCGCCAGGCGCTCCTGCATCGCCGACAACTGCTTCTCCAGCTCCTGGCTTTTCCGCACCTGCGGCATCGACTGCTGCTGACGCCGCAAGTCCTCCTGCACGCCCTGCAGCTGCGCCGAAATCTGCCGCAGCTGCGCGGTCAGCGCGTCGCGGTCGCTGCGCAGGATCGCCATGTTCTCCTTCATGGCGGCGGCGCCCGCCGCCTCGGCGCGCGCGCGGGAGAGCGCCTCGTTGGCGTCGCGGGTCTCGCGCTTCGCGTTCTCCAGCTGCTCGCGGGCGGCCTGCAGATCGCGGGAGAGCTGGGTCACCTGCGCGAAGAGATCCTCCTTGGACATGAAGTCGATGTTGTTGCGGTTCTTGGCGCGCAGCTCCTCGATCTTCTTCTGGCAGTAGCCGATACGGTAGTTGATGAGGGCGCTGTTCCACTTCGGGTAGTCGCGCTGCACCTGCTTGAAGACCTTCAGCGCGGCCTCGTAGCCCTGCAGCGCCGCCAGCGGCGAATTGTCCTTGGCGGCGCGGTCCGCCTGCGTCATCGCCTCGTAGCCTTCCATCCACGCATGGCGGGCGGTCTCCTCGGGCGTCTCCTCGGCCTCCTGCGCCAGGACATTCCCGATGCACAGGAACAGCACGAGGCATGGCAGCGACAACAATCGTAGGTGGCGGAACATGGCTTCAGTCCTTTTCAGGGCGCTTCAGGAATGCCTTCAGGGGGGAGGAGCGCGTGGCGCACTGCTTGATGCTGGCGGTCAGGAACTCGTCGACGTCGTCGTCCGGCGCGGCAAGCAGTTCGGGCATCTCCACTTCGCGGCCGAGTTCGGCGAGGGCCTTGCGCAGGCCGTTCACCAGTTGCGGCGAGCAGAAATGGCCGGTGCCGCGCATCTCCTCGCGGGTGACGCGCGCGCCGCCATTGGGCAGCATCTGCGCGCCCGCCAGCAGCAGGGCGGAGACGCGGCAGCCGAGGGCGTGGGAGAAGACCAGATGCAGCACCAGATCGTGCCCGATGAACTCCGCGCCCGCAGCGCGGGCGAGGCGCGCCTCGGCGCGGGTGCAGGCGTGGAAGCCTGGATGCCCGTAGAAGGTGCACAGGCGCGGCGGCGGCCCGAACTCCGCCAGGGCGTTGATGATCTCCGAGTTCTGGTGCTGCGAGAAGGCCTCGGAGAAGTCGGGGTAGGGGTTGTCGAGCAGGCCGTGGAGCCCGTCCAGGGGCGAGACCGCATAGCCGTTGATGAAGTCGGTCAGCATCCCCCATTTCCCTGGCTTCAGTTCGGGGTCTAGGCTGATCGCGGTCTCGACGTAGATGTGGCTGCGCGCCCCGAGTTCCTCCGCGACCGCCGTCGGAAAGAGCACCTCTGCCATGCCGACGCCCTCCGCGTGGCGGCGGCCCCCGCACGAGGCCACCACGGGCACGCCCGCGCACAGCCCGAAGCGCAGTTCGGGCTCCTCGCCGTCGAGGTTGGCGCCCCCCTCCCACTCCGAGCATTGCGCCAGGAAGAAGCGCTCCGCAGGCGCGTCGAAGAGCCGCGACAAATCGTAGTCCGCCCCGAAATGGAGGTAGTACTGCGGCGGCGGCTGGCCAGGCAGACGCTCCCGCAGCGCCGCCGCCGTGCGGCGGACTGCGGTGTGGAACCTGGTTGCGGCGTCGCGGGCGGTCATCTGGCGGCCTTGGGCTGGAAGGCGGTGAAGAGGAGGGCCCCGACGATGAGGACGGTGCCCGTTCCCGTCCAGACCGTGGGCATTTCGTGGCGGATGACGCCCGCGAAGACGCACGCGAGGACGGGCTTCAGGAGGAAGATCATCGAGGCGAGGAAGGCGGTCACGCGGCGGATGCCTGCGTAGTAGAAGTAGTAGCCCAGCGCGGTGCCGACCAGCACCAGGTACGAAAGCGGCAGCCATGCCGTGGCGCAGCTGTGCCAGAAGCCTGGCTTCGCCGTCATGACCGCGACCGGCAGGACGAGGACGGCCCCGACCAGCGAGGAGAGGCCCATGAGCAGGCTCGGCCCGAAGAAGGCGATCTCGCGGCGGGTCAGGCAGACGCTGTAGGCGAATCCGATGGCGGAGAGCACCATCATCAAGATGGCGCCGAGGGTCTGGAGGCTGGGGCGGCCGCCCTCGAAGATGAAGCAGGAGATGCCGCACATGCCGATGGCGACTGCGAGCCACTTGCGCCACGTCCACGCCTCGGCGTTCATGAAGCGGGCGAGGATGATGGTGAAGAGGGCGTTGGCGCTGAAGACCACCGCCGCCGAGGAGGAGTTCTTGAAGGCGTCGATGCCGAAGTGGAAGAGCGAGATCGAGACCGCCACACCGACCACGCCGTTTTTCAGCACCACATCCCATGCGTGGCGGTCCAGCCGCTTCCCCGCGGCGCGGAAGGAGGGATAGCCGCAGGCGGTCAGCAGCAGCCCCGTCACCAGAAAGCGCATCACCACCAGCGCATAGCCGTCGATCCGCGCCAGCCCCGCCCCCACCGTGAGCTCAAACAGGTTCTTGCTGACCAGTTCGATGGTGCTGAACAGGGCCACGCCCAGCACGGTCAGCAGGACCCCCAGATGCAATTGCGATTTCTCAGACATGGATGCAGAAACAGGACGACGGGTTATTGTAAGGCACAGGACAAACAATTTCAATAATATAACCCCTCCAATGAACTGCCGTCCCCTCATCCTCATCATCGCCGCGCTGACGCTCGCCCTGCCGCGGCTCCACGCCCTGACGCTGGAGCAGAGTTTCCGCTTCAACCGACGCGGCGCCTGCGAGGTCGTCTATCTCTACCTGGTGCAGGAATCCAGGGCGGGCGCGGTCAAGGCCATGCGGCAGTCCCTGGAACGGCGCCTCGATGCGTCCAGGGGAATGGACTTCTTCTCCGAAAAGGCGGTCCGCGACCATTTCGCGGACCTGCCTGGCGGACGCCTCGTCTCCTACAACCTGCAGCACTACCGCCACCAGGGCGAGCCGTGCGTCGCCGTGCGCATCGCCCTGCGCCTGGAGCAACCGCGCCTCGCCTTCGCCAGCGGCGCCCTCGGCGAACTCATGCTGCGCGATTCCATCCACCTGGGCGACCTCGAACTCGACCTGCCACTGCCCGCCCACGACAAGCCCCTCGCCCCCGCCGAGGCCGAACGCCTCGACGCCTGGCTCGACCTGCTCGGCGGACTGGAGGTGGTCGTGCGCATCGAGACCCCCACCGAGCTCATCGAATGCAACGGCAGGCGCGAGGCCTTCAACCGCGCCGTCTGGCGCTATGACGCCCGCCTGCTCAAGGCGGGCGGCCTCCCCGCCATCCACGTGCGCTGGTAATACAGGAGACCGCCGACATGGGAATGCGCGACTGGAGCCGCTACGAGATCTACTTCCACCTCGCCCTGGTGCTGCTGGCGGCGGGCATGGCCTTCGTCATCAGCGTGGCGCTCAGCTTCCTCGGCAAGGTCGAGATCACGCCGATGCGATATCTCGCCATCCTCGCCCTCGCCCTGATCCTGATGCTCCCCCTGCTCCTCCTGCGCCGCAAGCTCTTCAACGGCGCCTCGAACTTCTTCTTCCCCGACGCCTCCTACGACCGCCCGCAGCCCGTCTACAGCCGCCCCGCAGCCCTCCGCGCCCAGAACCGCCTCGACGAGGCCATCGCCGAATACGAGGCCATCATCGCCGAATACCCCGACCTCGCCCGCGCCTACGTCGAACTCATGGACCTCTATGACCTCGACCTCCACGACCGCGAAAAGGCCGCGGAGGTCTACCGCCGCGGCTGCGCGGGCATCCCCGACGGACGGGAGCGCAGGCTTCTCGACGAGCAATACCGCGAAATCACCCGCGGCGCCTGACCAAAGCCAGGCCCCCGTGCAGTTTTTTTGCCGTCAAGGCTTGTATTTTGCTGGAAAGGCGTTATCTTTATACTATCCCCGTCTTGCAAGCATGACGGTCATGTTCTGGCTTCGTTGGATTTGCCTTCGGGCACGTCCATTCACTACCCAAACTAAGGAAACACATCACCATGAAGAAACTCAGTTTCGCGCTGGCCCTGGCCTGCATTTTCGGCCTTGGCCTCTCCCTGAAGGCCCAGAGCGCCGCAAACGCCGCCCAGCCCGCCCCCAAGCAGATCACCACGGAAGAGGATTCCAGCTTCGTCCCCGAGATCTCGGTGGAACTCGACTGGCGCACCAAATACGTCTCCAAGGGCAAGATCATCAACCCCGACCACAACATCGCCATTGACGTCCGCCTGGATCTCGCGGGCTTCTACGCCGAGATCTGGTCCCCGATCGACATGACCAGCCAGAACAACGGCTACAAGCCCCTGAAATACGCCTACCACGGCTCTGGCTACATGAACAAGCGCAAGTTCCGCGCCGAGGAAATCGACTACTCCATCGGCTATGCGTACAAGTTCGATGCCGACACGCTCGGCGGCTTCTCCCCGCTGACCATCGACTTCAACTACACCTACTACCAGTATCCGCGCTACCGCGAGTTCGGCGAGAACCGCTACTTCAGCCACTTCCACGAAGTGCCCCTGACCCTCACCGTCAAACTGAACGACGTGCTGACCGCCATCAAGGACAAGGACGACCCCGTCAGCCTCGCCGTCGGCGGACAGTGGTACTACGACATCGAGAACTACTGGTGGTACGGCAACTTCTTCGCCGACCTTGGCTACGACATTGACGAGAACCTCTCCGTCGGCATCAAGAACACCTGGTACTGGGCCGACCGCGACTACTGCGGCCATGGCACCAACACCCTGACCTGCATTGAACTCAAGCCCTCGATCTCCTACAAGCTCACCAAGGAAATCACCATCGGCGCATACGTCGCCGGCGCCTACTTCGCCAGCCACAAGGTCCGCAAGGACATGCGCGAAAGCGAGTCCCAGCACGAATCCACCTGGTGGGGCGGCATCACTTTCGGCTTCAGCTTCTAAGCCTCTCCGCTGATACCTGACCCCCTGGCCCCCGCCGGTTCGCCGGCGGGGGCTTTTTTTGTGCCGCGCGCCCAATATGCCAGCCCCCGATCCGCGAGCGGCGTGTGCCGCGGGGCTTGCCCAGCGGGCCAATCATCGCCGATGCGGTTCACCGAACGCCATGTTCCCAAAGAGGGTCGGTAACAGCCCCTCATAATGCCGACACGCCAGAAGCGTGCAGGCGGGGCGCGGTCCCCGAAAAGATGCGTGGCATTCCTGCCTGGGAAAGCCCCCGGGGGGGCGTTGGACCATAGCCAGGGGTGGAGGGCGCGCAGCGCCCGGAACCCCTGGTGACAGGGCTCTGTTTTCCAGAGCCCTGCAAGGGCGGAAGGACCATGGCCAGGGGTGGAGGGAGCGCCGAAGGCGCGGACGCAACCCCTGCGGGCGCGGCCCCGCGGCCCTGCCATGGCTGTCGTTGCCGGGGGCGGAGGCTGCGGTCGGGCTTCCGCCCTCCCTCCGCCCCCGCCCCCGGGAATGGCGTCCCTTTCCGGGCCCCAGCCGGGCTTCGGCCCCTCGCCCTTCCAAGGGTCGCGCTCGCGGCTTCGCGGCCGGCTCCCCCCCCGGGTGG
>JAEEGL016031640.1_pt1 | contig 10613 bp, 11 predicted proteins | sample 9134231 | NCBI WGS metagenome assembly JAEEGL01 (sample SAMN16246548, study PRJNA631951) | gut metagenome | biome: gut microbiome; feature: rumen; material: fiber-attached | host: Bos | place: Iran: Karaj | collected 2018-10 | reverse complement strand
CAAGATGCGTTTCCGCGAGGACAAGATTCCAGAGGAGAACGCAAAGAACAAGATCTGCCCAGAGTGTGGTGGCGAGCTTACTGCAACCAGACGGTTCAACCTTATGTTCAAGACCCACATCGGTCCTGTAGAAGATGACAATAACAACATCGTATACCTGAGACCAGAGACAGCCCAGGGTATCTATGTAAACTTCAAGAACGTAGTCCAGAACTGCAGAATGAAGGTTCCTTTCGGTATCGCACAGGTTGGAAAGGCGTTCCGTAACGAGATTGTGACCAAGAACTTCATCTTCAGAACCTGCGAGTTCGAGCAGATGGAGATGCAGTACTTCGTTCAGCCAGAGGACGACATGAAGTGGTTCGAGTACTGGCGGAACGAGCGCTGGAACTACTATAAGAAGATGGGTATCCGCGAAGAGAAGCTGCGCTGGCATCAGCACGGTCCGGACGAGCTGGCACACTACGCAAAGTGCGCATACGACATCGAGTACGAATTCCCAATGGGCTTCCAGGAGCTTGAAGGCGTCCACAACAGAACCGACTACGACCTGACACGGCACACCCAGTATTCAGGCAAGGATCAGTCCTACCTGGAGGAGGGTACAAACCGCAAGTTCATCCCATATATCATCGAGACATCAGCAGGACTTACCAGAAATGTCCTTATGGTTCTTTCCGATGCATACGAGGAGCAGCAGGTTGCAGAGGGCGACACCAGAGTTGTTCTCCACTTCCATCCGCTTATTGCACCTATCAAGCTTGCAGTGTTCCCACTGGTCAAGAAAGATGGCCTTGCAGAGTTGGCATCCGACATCGAGCACAGCCTGCGTGACGAGTTTGCCACATACTACGACCAGAGCGGAGCTATCGGCCGTCGTTACCGCCGTCAGGATGAGGTTGGTACACCATACTGTATCACAGTTGACTACCAGACCAAGGAAGACAACACAGTCACACTGCGGTTCCGTGACTCCATGGAGCAGGTGCGCGTGAAGATTGAGGATATCCCTGCATTCATCCGCAAGGCAGACAAAGAATATAAGAGAGTATGACGATGAACAAGGCACTAGAAGTACTTAAAGCGAGAGGTTTTTTTCAGCAGTGTACAGATGTTGATGGGCTTTCTGCCCTCATGGACAAAGGCCCTGTCACTTTCTATGTAGGATGTGACCCCACAGGACCTAGCCTTCATATCGGACATATGATTCCGTTCTTTGCCCTGCGCCATCTGCGGGAAATGGGACATGTAGGAATTGCACTGGTAGGTGGCGGTACAGCACGTATCGGCGACCCTTCGGGCAAGACCGAGATGCGGAAGATGCTCTCCTACGAAATCTTGGACCAGAATACCGAGTCCATCAAGAAGCAGCTGGACAAGTTCATCGGCTTTGACGGCAAGACAGCCTTCAGCGCCAACAACAAGGACTGGCTGGCAGACCTGAACTACATCGACTTCCTGCGGGAGATCGGCTCACAGTTCTCTGTGAACAAGATGCTCACCTTTGAGTCCTACCGCAAGAGGATGGAGACAGGCCTCTCCTTCATCGAGTTCAACTATCAGCTCCTGCAGAGCTACGACTTCCTTATGTTGCACAGAAAATACAACACATGCCTCCAGCTGGGCGGAGACGACCAGTGGGGCAACATCGTGGCAGGCATCGACCTGATCCGCCGTCTTACTGGCGATGAGTCCTATGGCCTCACATTCCCTCTGGTAACCAGAGCAGACGGCCAGAAGATGGGTAAGAGCGAGAAGGGAGCTATCTTCCTGAATCCTGAGCTTACACCGGTATACGACTTCTTCCAGTACTGGCGGAACGTCAACGACCCGGATGTGGAGAAGTTCTTCAAACTGTTCACATTCCTGCCACTTGAGGAGATTGCTGAGATCTGCAAAGGCGACATCAACGCTGCCAAGGAGCGGCTGGCTTACGAAGTCACAGCCCTTATCCACAGCAAGGAGGAGGCCGACAAGGCACTCTCCGGTGCCCGGGCTGCATTCAGTGGCAGCGGCAACAAGGAGCATATGCCCACAGTTGAGATTGCAAAGGCTGACTTTGAGGCTGGAATCGTCATAGTGGACCTGTTCTTCAAGGCTATAGGCGGCACCAAGAGCGATGCACGCCGGCTGGTGGAGCAGGGCGGTGCTGTGGTTGCAGACCAGAACATCCGCGATGTGAAGGCTGTAATCAAGGCAGATGTGCTTGATGCCGACGGAGAGGTGGTCATCAAGGCGGGCAAGAAGAAAATGTTCCGCATTGTTACAAAATAAACAGAAACACCCTGTAACCTGCAGGGTGTTTTTTTGTTTGACTTTATGAAGGATTCATCCGATAATATTACTATAGAAAAAATTAAAGGAGCTGACCATGGCAGAGACAAACGATAAAAGCAAGACCAAGAAAATTATCCTTATTATAATTGCAATTATAATTATTATACTTGCATGCCTCTACGGATGCATCGCAAAAGGTAAGAGTGCACAGGCACCACAGGAACAGCCTAAGTTTGAACAGCCAGCACCAGCTCCTGCTCCACAGCCAGCGCCTGCACCGGCACCAGCTAAGCCAGCAGAACCAGCCAAACCGGCACCTGCGCCTGCACCGCAACAGTCCATCTTCCCGGACACTAGCGCTGACGCCCCGGTGAGAGAAAAGTAATTAACAGCCCAGCAGTCCGCTGGGCTTTTTTATTCCATAGTATTTACAAAGCCGCGCTCTTATGTTAACCTAATATGAGAGACTATATATTATAAGGAGACTTTATGTCCGGTCATAGCAAATGGGCAAGTATCAAGCATAAAAAAGGTGCTGCAGACGCAAAGCGCGGTCAGATCTTTACAAAGATCATCAAGGAAATCACAGTTGCTGCCAAGATGGGCGGCGGAGACGAAGAGGGAAACGCACGGCTCAGAACTGCCATCCTTAAGGCAAAAGCAGCCAACATGCCGAAAGACAACATCGACAAGGCTATCAAGAAAGGTACTGGCGAGCTTGAAGGCGTTGAATACGTAGAACTTCAGTACGAAGGCTATGGTCCTGGCGGAATCGCTCTTCTTATCGAGACCCTTACAGATAACAAGAACAGAACAGCAGCAGACGTAAAGAGCGTACTTGGAAAGGGTGGCGGAAACCTGGGAACCCCAGGCAGTGTATCCCACCTGTTCAAGAGAGAGGGAATCATCTGTTTTGATGCTTCCAAATATACCGAGGATGCAGTTTTAGAGGCAGCTCTCGAGGCTGGCGCAGATGATGTTGCCACCGAGGATGATGAGATTGTTGTAAAGACATCCCCTGAGGATTTCATGACAGTCCTTGATGCACTTAACAAGGCTGGTTTTGAGCAGACTTCTGCCGAGATTGAGCGGAACGCCATGATGCTGAAGACCCTGGACAAAGAGAAGACAGAAAAGGTTCTTAAGCTGGTTGAACGGCTTGAGGAGCTTGATGATGTCCAGGAAGTTTCACATGACCTGGATGTTCCAGACGATTTCGAGCTGGACGACTGAGCGTCGTGAGAATTATCGGAATCGATCCGGGACTTGCATCCACAGGCTTTGGCATCATAGAGACTGTGGGTAATAAAATAAAATATGTTGCGCACGGGGTTATAACAACTTCACCGGAAAAGCCGCTGGGAGAGCGGCTTTTTCGCATTTATCAGGACCTGGAAAAGGTCTTTGAGATTTACAAGCCCGATGAGGGCGGCATAGAGGCCCTTTTCTTTGCCAAGAACATAACTAGCGCCATTCCAGTGGCCCATGCCAAGGGAGTGATCCATCTGGTGTTCGCACAGCACGGCATACCGCTGGGGGAGTATACACCTATAGTGATAAAGCGGGCTGTGGTAGGCGAGGGAAGAGCAGAGAAGAAGCAGGTGCAGGAGATGGTCAAGGTGATCCTTAACCTTGAGAAGATACCGAGGCCAGACCATGCGGCCGATGCCCTTTCTGCCGCCATCTGCCATGTGAATAACAGGAGCTTTGCCAATGTTTAACAGTTTGAGCGGAACCCTTACATACAAGGGAATAGACAATATTTACCTTTTGAATTCCTGCGGAATTGAGTGGGACATCACAGTGTCGGCCAAGACAATTCAGGCTCTGCCGCCGGTGGGGGATGAGTGCCAGGTCTACACCTACTACCTGCATACCGAGAACATGGTCAAGCTTTTCGGCTTTTTCAGCAAGGAAGAGCGCACCTTCTTCCTGGAACTTAACAATGTGAATGGTATCGGACCCAAGCAGGCCATGAAGATGCTCTCCTCCATCTCTCCTAAGCAGATGGCCGAGGCCTTGGACAAGAATGATGTGGCCCTCCTTTCCGGTATCCCTGGAGTGGGTAAGAAGACAGCCCAGAAACTTATGCTGGCTATGCGGGGCAAGCTGGTTATGGATGAGGAGCTTATAGCGGCTCCGGCTGGAAATCCTAAGTTTGCCGATATAGTTAACGCCCTTTCCGACATGGGCTTTGAGTATAAAAAGGCGCTCAAGGCAGTGGAGGAAGTGGCCAAGAATTCCGATATAATGAATATGAAGGAAGATGAGCGCGAGAAAGAGATATTCAAGCGCGCCATCGTATTATTGAGCACATGATAGAGACAGAGAACAACGACATTTTATCTGGCGAGATTATAGCAGAGGACAAGAAGGATTTTGCCCTTCGTCCCCAGACTCTTGACGACTTCCAGGGTCAGAAGGCTCTTAAGGAGAACCTGAAAATATTCCTTAAGGCTGCAAAAGCCCGTGGCGAGAGCCTTGACCACGTGTTCCTGAGCGGCCCTCCGGGACTGGGAAAGACCACACTGGCCGGCATAATAGCCCACGAGATGGGAAGCGAGTTCAAAGTTACCAGCGCACCTGCTTTGGATAAACCCAAAGACCTGGCAGGCCTTCTTACCACAATCTCTCCCAACACTGTGTTCTTTATCGACGAGATTCACCGTCTTAAGCCTGCCATAGAGGAGATGCTCTACGTGGCTATGGAGGACTTTGAGCTGGACTGGGTCATCGGACAGGGGCCTTCTGCCCGTTCCATCCGTCTGCCGATTCCTCCTTTCACACTGGTGGGTGCTACTACAAAAAGCGGCAATGTATCCAGTCCTCTCTTCAGCCGTTTCGGAATAAATATCCGCATGAACCTGTACGAGAAGGACGAGATTATCGACATCCTCACAAGGTCTGCCGCAATTCTTGATATAAAAATCGAGAAGAGCGCCATGAATATGTTGGCCACCTGCTGCCGGGGAACCCCCCGTGTTGCAAACCGCATCCTGCGCCGTATGCGGGATTTCTCCCAAATCTATGGTGATGATGTGATCACACTGGAGACTGTGAAGTTCGGTCTCGGCAAGCTCGAGATAGACGACATGGGACTTGAGAAGCACGACCGGGAACTGCTCCTGGCCATAATAGAAAAATATGGTGGAGGCCCTGTGGGCGCCGATACTCTGGCCATAACAATAGGGGAATCCACCGAGACTCTGGAGGATTTCTACGAGCCATACCTGATTCAGCAGGGCTTTATCCAGCGAACCCCCCGGGGCCGTGTGGCAACCCCTGCTGCATATAAGCACCTTGGTAAAGAGGCTCTTTTGAATGAAGACCAGCGACTTTTCCTTTGATCTTCCGCAGGAGCTTATAGCCCAGTATCCCCCGGAGGTGCGGGGCACTTCCCGCATGATGGTTCTGGACCGGGGCTCCGGCACATTTACAGACCGGCATATCAAGGACATAGTAGAATACTTCGGCCCCGACGACGTTATGGTGGTGAACAACACCAAGGTGCGCAAAGCTCGCCTTTACGGAAAGAGCGCCACGGGGGGCACTGTGGAGTTCTTCCTTTTGCACCCACTGGATGCCACACGCTGGAGTGTCATCTGCAAGAAAAGCAGGAAACAGACTGTGGGCAAAACCTATGAGTTCCCCGGTGGCGTCACCGGTATCATAGCCCGGGACGACGGCGACTCCAAGGTGCTTGAATTCAGTGTCTCAATCGATGATACATACCTGGATGCTAACGCACATGTACCTTTACCGCCATACATAAAACGCAGCGACGAAGAGGCCGATTCCGAGCGCTACCAGACAATATATGCAAAGGAACTGGGCTCCGTCGCTGCCCCCACCGCAGGGCTCCACTTTACAGACGCAATCCTGGATGCCATCAGGGCCAAGGGGACGCAGATACTGGAGGTTACCCTCCACGTAGGCGCCGGCACCTTCTTCCCTGTACGCACCGAGAACATAGAAGACCACAAGATGCATACCGAGTGCTACACCATACCGCCAGGCGTTGCCGACGCCCTGAACCAGGCCAAAGCCGCCGGCAAGCGGATCACTGCGGTGGGGACCACATCCATGCGCACCTTGGAGTCGGCCTGCTCAGACGGCCTTATCCCGGCCGGCAGCAGCTCCACCTCCATCTTTATTTACCCTGGCTATAAATTCAAGTTTGTGGACCGGCTGTTCACAAACTTCCACACCCCGGAATCGACTCTGCTTATGCTGGTTTCCGCCTTCGCCGGCCGCGCGCTCATAATGCAGGCGTATAACCACGCTGTAGCCGAGCGCTACCGTTTCTTCTCCTACGGCGATTGCATGATTATTCTTTAAATGTTATATTGAATATGAACTCCCCCGTATGGCGGGAGCAGATAACTGACTGGAAAGCTTATGCCGCTGACCAGAAAGGAAGGAAATAATGAAAAAAACAATTTGTCTCATTCTCTGCGCTCTCATTGCAGCCTCTGCCTTTGCATCTGGCAAGAAGGAAGAACAGCAACTTAAGGAGATCAACATTTCCTATGTACGGTCCCCATTCAACCTGCCCCTCATCATCATGAAAGAGAAGGGAATGGCCGAAAAAGTCTTCGGCGATAAGGGCATAAAAGTCAACTACTATGAGATAACCTCCGGTGCCAAACAGACCGAAGCAATCGCCGCAGGAAGCCTTGATATCGCATCGGTCATCAACTCTGCATCTGTAATTCTGGCCAACGCAGCCGGCAACCCGGTGGAGATCTTCGCAGGCTTCAGCAAACCGGAGAAGATGTTCACCATCATGACAGCAAACCCTGATATCAAGACACCGGCCGACCTAAAGGGCAAGAAGATTGCAGGCCCCAAGGGAACAGTGCTCCACGAGCTTCTGGTGGCAGCCCTTAAGAAAGAGGGCCTTTCTATTAAAGATGTGGAGCATATCAACATGGGTATCCCTAACGCAGTGCAGGCAATGCTGGCCGGCAAAGTTGACTGTGCCCTGGCTGCAGCCGCCTCTGTGGTAGCAGCCGAGAAGAACGGAGGCCGTGTCCTTGTAACCTGCGAAGGCTATGTAAGCCCGCTCCTTATCTCAGCTTGCAGTAAGGATTTTGCCGCCAAGCATCCCGACATGCTCAAGCTTTATACTGCAACCTATAAGGAAGCTGTAAGGTGGATGGAATCCAATATGGACGAGGCTATTGCGTTGGGTGCCCAGGTTCAGGATATCTCTATTGAAGATGCAAAGAAGCTCTATGACTGGAGCAACTTTACTGATCACCTTACTAGTGCAGACTTGGATGCCCTTGAGTATGACATCAACTTCATGCTGGAGAGCGGCATGATTGAGAATAAAATCGACAAGAATGACTTTGTGAATAAGATGGCTCTAAAGTAGAGCTGTTATTCCCGGCTGGCCTCGGTAGCCTTTGCAACCTCAACATAGTGCTTGGGGTGGGCGTGGAGGCCGGCAACCTCTTCATCAGTAAGCTGGCGCACAGCCTTGGCTGGGCTTCCGATGATCATGGAACGGGGCGGGAACACCTTATCTTTGGTCACCAGTGCCCTTGCTCCAACTATTGATTCCTTCCCGATAACAGCACCATCCAGAATGGTGGCCCCCATCCCTATAAGGCAGTTGTCCTCCACTGTACAGCCGTGCAGAATCACACCATGGCCTACAGTCACGTTGTCGCCTACAGTACAGGGTGTTCCCTCGGATGTATGCAGGATGCACAGGTCTTGTATGTTGCTGCCTTTGCCCACGGTGATAGGCTCAATATCACCCCGGAGGACAGCGCCGTACCAGATGTTGGCATCTTCCTTGATAATCACGTCGCCGGTTATCACTGCATCATCTGCAATAAAGGCAGGCTTATCAATCTTAGGTGAAATACCATTAAATTTTGCTATCATTATTTCCTCCAGGCTAAATATTTATCATTTATGTAGGTATTAACACATATTTCTAAATATGTTATACTATTTTTTTGAATGAATAGTAACAGTTTTAACAGAAAAGATAAAGCTATGCACTCAATCTTTGTCCTGCTGTTCCTTATAGGAGGCATCTTCTTCCTCAAGGCAACTGCGGCAGTTTTTGCCCCTCTTGTCTTTGCAGTAATGATCAGCTTCATGCTTTTCCCTGTCCTCCAGAAGATGGAGAAATACCATATTCCCCGGGTTCTGGCTGTTACTATAATCATGGGTGTTCTGGCTGTCGTACTCTATGTAGTTTTTATCATCGCCCAGAACTGCTTCAACCGGTTCATGACCGACTATCCCCGCTATCTTAACCAGTTCCGCGATATCTACTACGATATAACCAACAAGATTATGGAAAAATTCCAGCTTCAAGCAGCCCCGGACTTCTTTGCCGGCACCGACTGGAACAGGGTGGTTCAGAACTATGTGATAAGCCTTTCCAGCACTTTCACCAAGATGGCCGGATATATATTTCTTGTTTTCATCTTCATGTTCTTCCTTTTCCTGGAATATCCATATCTGACACAGAAGATTTATCAGGCTTTCAGCTTCCGCGAGGCCAAGAAGTTCACTATCATCAGCGCCCGCATCCTTAAGCTTGTTGGACGTTATTTTGCTGTTAAGACAGTTATCTCCTTCTTCACAGGTCTTGAGGTATATATCGTTCTTACTCTGCTTAAGGTCGATTTCCCGCTGGTATGGGGCGGTATAGCGTTTATTCTCAACTTCGTGCCGACTGTCGGTTCCACAGTAGTTGTAGTTTTGATCTCTATCCAGGGCATTGTTCAGTTCTACCCGAACCTTTTCATGCCTACCTTGATCTTCCTGCTCAACTTAGGTATCCAGCAGCTTATGGGTAACTTTATCGAGCCACGGGTCCAGGGCTCCAACCTAAACTTAAGCCCAGTGCTTATCCTTATCTCATTGGCTTTCATGGCATGGCTGTGGGGAGCTGTAGGTGCCGTACTTGCTGTTCCTATCACTGTTATGCTGAGGGTTGTGTTCGGATACTTTGACTCCACCCGGTTCCTCAGCATCCTTATGAGCACGGGTTATTCCAAAAAGCAGTGAACCATATCTGCCTTTACCTTTTTCTTGCATTTTTTAAGATCTCCTTCTTTACGGTAGGGGGAGGCCCTGTCATGCTGGCGGTGATGGACCAGGAGTTCCGCAGCCGCAAAAAGCTTCTTTCCGATACGGAGATGAACGATATTTTTGCCATCATATATTCCATGCCCGGTGCTATTGGGGTAAATGCGGCCCTGAACATCGGCTATAAGCTGGCGGGCAGAAAGGGGAGTGCATGTGCTCTGGCAGGGGTTCTGATTCCGCCTGTTGCCATAATCTTGTTCATAACAACCTTTGTGGAGATGCTGAAGAATTCTCCCTTGACTGGCTATGCCTTCATCAGCATCCGTGCCGCAGTGACAGTATTCATAATCTGCACCGTGGGAAATATGATGAAAAAGACCTTCCGCTGCTGGAAGGATATTGTGATAGGCCTCTTTGCTTTCCTGGCTGTGGAGTTTGTGGATTTGCCTGCCGTCTATGTGGTGGCTGCCTGCGGTATTCTGGGAATGATTATGTATAGGGGGAGCGAGGAATGATCTACCTTATGCTCTACCTTGTTTTTGCTAAGATTGCTTTAGTTGCATTCGGCGGCGGTTATGCCAACCTGCCCATTATCCAATCCGAGCTTCTGGCCAGAGGCTGGTGTACCACCGAGCAGTTTGCCGACATAGTTGCTGTGGCCCAGATGACCCCGGGTCCAGTGGTAATAAATGCCGCCACCTATGTAGGCAAGACTCTGGCTGGTACACTGGGCGGTATAATCGCGACCCTGGGCTTCATAACTCCGGCAGTGCTTATTACTGTGGCAATCTACTATTTGGCTAAAAAGCTTTCTTCCGTGTCGCTCATAAAGCACGGAATACGGGGCATCCGAGCCGGAGTTGCCGGCCTTATACTGTGTGCCGTCATCTTTTTCATCGAGAACTCAATCCTGAACCAGGGGCTCCACCTGAACCGCCTGATTTACGATTTCGCAGGCACTGTACAGGGATGGGGAAGCCTCCGGCTTGTGGTTCCTGCCATCATCATCCTGCTGCTCAATGTAATTTTTGTTAAAAAAACTCATCTTACTATCTATATATGTGTTATTATTTCTGTTATCATAGGTACGCCGTTAATGTATTATTGGAGGTCTATATTTGGATAAGTTAGCTGCTGAACTCAATGCGGTAATAGAGAACAAACCTGTATACCGGCTTTTATCTGACCTTGGAAAAAGGATGTACTTCCCTAAGGGAATAATCTCTCAGTCTGCAGAGGCTAAGAGAGATGCATATAAGTATAATGCGACCATCGGT
>JAEEGL015728887.1_pt1 | contig 10613 bp, 1 predicted proteins | sample 9134231 | NCBI WGS metagenome assembly JAEEGL01 (sample SAMN16246548, study PRJNA631951) | gut metagenome | biome: gut microbiome; feature: rumen; material: fiber-attached | host: Bos | place: Iran: Karaj | collected 2018-10 | reverse complement strand
TTTAAAAAAATTAATATAATTAATAATTAATATATTATTTGAATAATAATAATTTTTTTTAATTATTATTTTTAAATATTAAAAAGAATTATTTTCTAAATTTAATAACTAATTAGTTCTTATTTAATATAATATATTAATAATAATTCAATTTTAAGTTTAAAGTGAAAGATTTAATTCTAAATATTGTTATTTAATAATATCTATTTTATGATAATGAAAATTAGCAAGTTTCCCTACATATCAAATCACTACAAAGTGATTTTCCATGTCCACAAGCAACCGAATGTGGACAACTTTCAGGCTTAGTAGCACAAGAATTATCACTACATAAATAAGGAATTTCATCAGGACAAGTTTTTATTCTAGAACAATAAATTTCATTAACAACACAAGTTCCATCTGGGCAAACAAAATGATCTGGGTTAGAACAAGTTATAGTAGTAGGGCAATTTTTTTGATCATCAACACATGATTGATCAGGGCATCTTATTTGTGTAATTCCACATTCAGGCCAATCATTATAGCATTCACTAACCGAATCCTTACATGTTAAATCAGCACATAATACTTTTCCAATAGGACAAACTCTTTGATTTGGTTGTAAAGCTTTTGAGGTTCTACATATACCATCATCACAAAATATTCTATAACTTGGGTATTTTCTTTTACAATCTAATGGAAGATTATATGAGCATAAATAGTCTTTATCTTTAGGTATTAATGCACCCATATAGCCACATTTTTTTGAACCTGTTGGAGCCTCACATTTAGTCATTGAATCTACACATTTTTCAGGATCTTCTTTGCATCTAAATGGTTTATCAATTTTTTGATCTTCGTATGGGCATTTATTTTCCTCTGGAATACATTCTCTTAAATCATCAACACATCTACCATCATTTGGACATGTATATTCTTTATCACATGTTTTTCCTGTTAAATTAAATTGTAATTCACTATATTTATTTCCATCTAAATAAGTATATATGGAATATCCTCCTAAAAGAGGTGGGATAAATGAAATTTCATATATACCATTTTCTTTATCAACAATTTTTGGTTCAATATCTATTTTACTTTGGGATTCTTCTATATATAAAGATACCTCAGAACTAAATTTAGCACCTCCTTTACTTACTTCATTTCCATATTTATCTAAACATTTGATTGTATATTTATACACAATAGAAACATCAGTTTCGTTTTCAAATGGATAGTCTACTTGGGGATGCTCAGGACTGCAATCACCTGAAACATAATTTATTGAACTTGGACCTTTATTATTATTTATATTAATAATATTATTATTATATGAATAGTCAAATTTATATGAGCCTATTTTTGTTGTAGAGAATGAACAACTTAAAGCACCACTTCCACCATTTAATTTAATAATTTTATTTTCTTCTAATTTTGGTTCTACATAAATATCAAATAAATTTGAAGGCAATGATTCATGATCTATTTTATTATTAAATTTATCATACGCTTGGACCATAAAATGTATAGTTTCACCTACTGGAATATTTTGATCATTGTATGATTTTCCTTCTATATCAAGATAATATATAACAAAATTATTTTCATCTATATCTCCAGAAATAACAGTTTGTGTATATGTGGCATAATTATTTCCATTCACATTAACAACTATTGAATATGTTCCTGATTCATAATAATATGTATTTTCATTAATTACAATTTTATAAATAAAATCACAATTTGTTCCTTCAGCTTTTTCAAAATTATAAATTTTTTTGTCAATTGTTTTTTCTAAAGGCCCTTGAACAGTAATGAAAAAGTATTCGGATAAATCTCCATCTGTATAGCATTGAGAACTTTTATCATATGTAATTATATTTAAATCTAGGAATTCACCTGCTTTCATTCTATTTATATTTTTAGATATGACTACTGTTTTGGTATAATCTACTGTAAATTCAAATTCTGATTTTTGAAGTTCATCAAAAAGTTCTATTTTATCGTTGTCTGTGGAATAATATAATTGAATGAGAATATTTTTTGGAGGATAGAAGACAGTTAAATCAGCAGTGAATTCTTTGGTGTTTTGGTTAAATTTAATTTGGGATGGAATAAGAATATCATTATTTTCAAAAGATAAATTTTTTATTATAGAATCTGATTCAATTGTATTACCAAATTCATCTACTAAAATAAATCCTATACTTACACTTGTTGTATCCTGTTTTACTTTTGCAGGTAATGTTTTAGTAATTTTAGTATTTTTTTTATAAGGAATTCCATTAGTATTGATTATTAAAATATTAAATTTTGTGCTATCAGATTGATCTTGATTAAATAATTTTATGACACTATATATTCCATCTTCTTCTGTTTTATATTTTTGTGAATAGTATCTAATAGAATATATACCAGTATCTTTTTTATTTTTAATATATCTAAATGTATCATCTTTACCAATTAATTCATCACAATTTATATTATCTAAACTAAAATCTCCATTATATAAAAGTCCATCCTCATTTCTTATATATAGTAAAACTTCAAAAGAAGTACCTGCCATAAATTCAGCCCTTGTAGTACTTACATTACATCTATCTAAAACATAATCTCCATTTCCATAATCACTTTCATCCTCCTTTTTGCCAAAATGACTAACTTTCACATCAAATTGTGCTTTTTGAGTAGAATAATAATAATTTATATCAAAAGTAAAAGTATACCCATCTTTACCAGTTCTAGTAACTAAATGTTCTAAAATTTTTTTATTTTCAGAATTTAATAAATCAAGATATAATTCTTCATTACTATAAGTCCAATACAATTCTTTCATATTATTTCCATGTAAATATGCCTTATTTATACTAATTCCTATAATATTAGAAATAATGTTGTAATAATTATCTCTGAATACTAAACTTAATCTTAAAGGTGAACTAATTGAAGAATAGGCATTTATATCTTCTGTATATTTTACATATTGGCCATTTTTATCTTTGAAGTAAATTAAAGTATTATCTAGATTACATATTGATGGATTTACAACTACTTTTCCAATTTTTATTCTTCTTCCATTATAAATTATATTAAATTGATATGTTCCAATTTTATCTATTTGGCTTTCATATATAAATGATTTTTCTGTTGATTTTTCTACATCTGGAGTTATAAAATCGTATTTATTTGATAAAATATAGGCAAAGAATTTCCCTAAAAGTATATCATCTATATCAACATCGTTATTATTTTTATCTTTTGGATAAATTGTTGCTGTGGCTTTATTTCCAGCAGCAATAGTTGAATCTATTCTAATTATTGTTTTTTCTGGTGATAATTCTCCCGGTTCTACATCAACTTTGTATATTGTATTGAATAAATCTTCTTTTTTACCATTTTGTCCAGAGGATATTTCATATGTTCCTACTATTGTTAAATCATAAACATATTTTTGTTGGCCATTGGATAAATCAGTATAACTTGATTTATATGATACTTCATTTTGATTATTTATATTTTTTACCTTTAAATTTACTTCATTTTGATTTATAACAACTAAATTACCATATTCATCTTTTCCAATAATTGAAAATCTTAATTCTTCATCTGCTTTTGCTTTTAATCTATTATCTTCAATATCTTCTGCGAATAATTCAGCTGTAGATAAATCTGCAGGATTTATAATTAATTCAAGATTGAATACTTCTTCAGAATTTACTGATACGATTAATTTGGATTCTCCTTCATTTGGGAAAGTATTAGATTTTTCTGATTGAACAACTACTAATATTACTGAGGATAATTGATTATATATATGGAATTTAACATTAGAATCAGTTTTTTCTATTGAAATATTTCCTGTAAATTTCTTATTATATCTTGCATTGTTATTATTTCTTAATTCAAAGCTGAAAAATCCTTGTTGTCCAGCAGTAAATTCTAAATTAGTTTCTAATAATTTAGTATAAGATGGATTAACATCTTCTCCATCAAAATCATCTTTTCCTGCAATATATACATTATAAACAACACTTTTACCATTATAATTAATAATTAATTTATTTTCTCCATTTAATTTTTTGAAATTTATAGTTTCTTGGAATTCTATATATTCTTCATTGGAATCAGTTTTTAATAAAAAATATTCTCCAATTTTTACTTCAGGAGATAAATTTTTTGCTGAAATTTTATTTTCATATGCATCTTTTGGATATATTTTGATAAATAAGTTTTCTTCATGATTATATAAAACATCTTCATATTTAGATAATTTTGTATATGTTTTAGAGAAAGAATTAAATTTATAAACATCACTTTTATCTAAATCAAATTCACCTGGATTAACTTCTATTTCACAATTTTTACATTTAATTATATATGAACTATCATGATGAATTCCTCTGAATTCATTATATCCACCTTTATTTACTTCTTTTTTGTATTTAAATTTATTTTGGTCGATTTCTGGTGTAATATCAATTTTTTCATATTTAGTATAAATAGAATCTTCTTTATATCTATAATATAAATCAAATATTGATTTTTGGCTTTCATCCAAATCTACAATATTGCCATATTTATCTAAAACATGAATATTTATTTCTATTTCATCCCCTGCATTAGCTTTGTCATTTATTTCTAAATAAGAATTTTCTGGTGAAATTTCCCCAGGTAAAGTATCAAAAGTAATTTCTTCATCTAAATAAATTGAATTTATTTTGTATATTCCACTTTTTTTTGGTAAAATATATAAATTATGTTCATTTTTTTCTTCTAAATTAACATTATATTCAATATTTTGTCCATCTTTATCTGTAACCAAGGCACCAAATTCTCCATCTAATAAATGTGCATCATTTCCATATTTATCAAAGCATTTAAATTTAAGTACATATAATTCACCAGCAACTGCCTCAGGAATAGATTCTGAAGATAATTTGCAATTATTGACTTTGTTAGGAATTACTTTTAAATTGAAATTTTGTGTTTTTTCTATGGCGGATATTGTACAGATTACATTAATATCATGAATTGATGAAATTATGATATTATATGTGCCATAATTTTTACCAAGTAAAATTTCTGATTCAATTTCTTTTCCAGAATCACATGATAAACTAATTTGTGAAATTGGATTGAAATAGTATCCCATTGGCTTACCTTTTTCAGTATAAAATGCTAATGAAATAATTCCTTTTTCTCCGGCTTTTAATACTAAATCTTCTGTATCCATAATAAATGAAACTGGTTCATCTTTGTCTTCTGTTGGAGCAGAATCTACAAATATTACTTTAATTACTTTTTCTTCTTCTCCTAATTTTACTATTAATTTACAATCATTTTGTAATTTATCAATTTTGAAATAATCATCAACATTAGAATCATTAATATATAATCTTAAATTCTTATTATAAGGGAGATTATATGATAATTTATTATCACCGTTTATTAAATAGAATTCTATGTCATTAATTATGGGCAAAACTTCAACTTGATTATCAAATTCATCATTTAGTTGTAAATCAATTATAGGTAAAGTAGCTAAAGATATTGTTATACTATCACTTATTTTTGATTCTTGTTCATTATATTTTAAAATTGTATTATCTAAAACTGCTTTTCCATTAACTACATATATTACATTATTATTTATAATAATTTCATCACCATTATAATAAGCTTTTAGTTCTTTTGTTACAGCCTTTTTATTATTAATGATATATTCAATACGATTATTATCTTTATCATGTATTCTAATAATTTCATCTTCAATTAAATTTCCATCTAAATCATAAATTTTAATAATAAATTTATCAATAATATTGTCTATTACTTCATTATCCTCTATTATATTTCCATTTTCATCTTTTGGCTCAATAATAAATGTTCTATTTTCTCCAGCAATAGTTTTTCCAGGTTTTCCATCTAAATATCCAGTACTATATTTACTTGGTTCTCCAGCTTTAATTTCAATGGTATATTCTTTGGGTAAATAAATTGATGATAAGGTAAGTGTTCCAGTTTTTTCTGAGAATAAACTTAATTCAACTATATGAGAGACTGGATTTGTTGAACTGGTTAAAGAAGGAGAATATTCGTTGTTTTCATTTCTTAGATTGAATAATTTGCTGAAAGATTCTTCTGGATATATTTTTTTATTGAAAATGCTATCTGTTATTTTATTACCAAATTCATCATATGGGATTAAATTTATTGTTTTAGAAGTTCCTGCTGTACCTGGATTTAAAATATAATTTGTTTCATTTTTAACACTTGATGAATCTACTTCGAAATGATGTAATTCACCAGCTGAAACAACAACATAAACTTCTGTATTAATTTTATCTCCATTATAATTTAATGAAATTTTATGTTTTTCAGAATAACTGAAAACTTTATTTGATTTTACTTCTACAATAATTTGTCCATTTTTATTTCCTTCTTTTTTATTTATATTTAAATCTGAAGTCTCACATTCTAATAAGTTTACATTTAAAGCTTGATTATATCTTAGAGAATTGGAATCTCTTAATTCTACTATAAATGAACCTGAAATACCGGCTTTTAAATATAAAATGTTAGGAGAAACGAAAGTATTTGTTATATCAATGTTATCTTTAGAAGTATCTTCCCCATATTCTACAATTGTAATATAATAATTGTATATAGTATTATTATTAGCGACTTCTAATGTATATTTTCCTTTGGTTAAATCATATTCATCTTTTAATACCCATAATAATTTATTTACGTCAATCCAAATTGTATCTAATTCTTTAGGCTCATTATTTGAGTTTATTAAACTAGCACTAATTATTGTATTTTTTTGGTCTATTTCATTAGATGGTGAACCATCTTCAGTCATAAAATCAAATTCAAAAGCTGGTCTTTGTAATCCTTCATATAAAATATAATTGTTATCTTTTTTCATTATTATAGTAGTTTCTCCAATCATTTTGAGTTGAGAAGTGGCAAAGTCATATCCATAATCAACAACTTCAAATAAAGGGGATAAACATTCAATATTATTACCATATACTTTTCCATATATATGATAAGTACCTGTTATATTTAAAGGATCAGTAATGAATTTATTATCTTCATCTTTTCTATAAGATACTCTTTGATTATATACATTTAAGGCATAAATTTCCACATTTTGAATTTCTTTTTCATAAATTTCAGGATCATCATTAATACTATTCTTATAAAGATCATATAAATATAATTCAGCTTTTGCTTCTTCATGTAAATTTAATTTATTGGTATTTATGACTTTTAAAGATGAAAAGTGGAAATTAGCATTTCCTGGTCCTTTATAATATTTATATTCAATTTTTTCATCTGAATATTTTGATTTTAAAGTTAATAAATAATTTCCTGATTTAACTATAGATTCTTTAATATAATAGCAATCTTCTTCATGTTCATATTTAATTATTGGAGTTTCAGACTCTTCATTATTTATGGTTATTTCAACTAATAAACCAAAATAATCTCCAGTCATTTCGGCATTAATAGGGTTATCATAAATATCTTTTAATTTAAATCCTAATTTAACATCTTCTTCCCCAATTCTATATTTTGTTTCATATGGAATAATTTGTTCTATAGAATAAGCTTGGGAAACAGGTTTAACATTAACACTAAAGAAATTATTTCCTTCTTGTAAGTTGTCTTCACCAACTTTAACTATAACTTTGTAATCACCAGTTTTATTTGTTTTGAATTGTAAATTATAAATACCTTCTATATCGCTTTTGAGTGCATTTATTTCACATGTTTTTTTTTCATAACAATTATAATTTTCTTCAGTAAAAGTAATTTTATTTATATCTGGTAAGAAATAATTATGTAAATGTTCTTCATCGGTTCTTAAAACAAGTTGAGCAATGATTCCTGAATTTCCGGCTTGGATAGGATTTGGGTATATTGTTTTGATTATAGAATTATTTATTTGCAAATTTCTTCCACAAGCAGTATATTCACCTAAATTAGGTAAAATGTATTGAAGTGTCAAATTTTTTTCTAGGTCGAAAGTTAAATTTATAGTATATTGTATTGAACTTCTTTTCATTTTTGGTTGAGAGTTATCTAATTTAGCTAAAATATATTCTTTTCCTTTGAAAGTAGTTTTTTCTAAAGTAAGTTCACCTTCATATTTACTATGCTCTTCAAGAATTTTTCCTTTGATTTTAGTTGGGTCAAAGTTTTCATAAGGATATTCTATATCTGAATATCTTGTTATTTCTTTTCCTTCAGAATCAGTATCTACTAAATCAATTAATAATATTTTTTCATTATATTCTTCATCTTCATCATAATAAAATTTCTCTTCATCAGCAGAATCAAATGGAATAAATCTACCTTCATAAAAACTATAGAAGAAGCTTCCTTTTAATGTTAATGGTTCAGGGGAGACATTGAATATATTTGGAGAAGTTTCTATATTAGATAAATTTTCACCAAATCCTATTTTCGTTTCAAATTTATATTTTCCGTTAAAACTAGTTTTATATATATAAGTACATTTACTCCCGCTACAAGTTCCTTGAATATCTTTGAGGTAAACATCATTACGATTTAAATAAGTTTTAATAATAAGATTTTTATATTTTTTGGCATTCTGGATATTTATTTCATCATTATCTTTATCTTTGAAAGTACAAAAATATGTGATATCTTGATCTCTATTATATATATTTTGGGGGTAAATTTCTAATTTACAGCTTGATTTTTCAACACTTGGAATTAAATTGATTACATCAAAAGCTATAGGAAAATCAAAATAGAAAATAGGAATATAATAGTATCCTTTTCTAGAAATTGGAATTCCTAGTTTATATATATGTTCATCTCCTTCTACTTTTTCTAAAGTTATTTCTAAATTAAATTTATCTATAAACTCTTGTTTAATTTTAGTAGAATCAGTAATATCACATTTATGATTATATTCATCTTCTGGTATAACATAAAAATATAAATAGTTTCCTTCTAAAATAGAATAATCAAAATCTCCATCTAAAGTACCAAATTTAAGATATCTGATATCATTTATCATTTCATAGCTTTGTTTTTCATCTGGATATAGTGCATAGGCATATTTAAGTTGAGTAATTTCATTACTTTGAACAATTATTGTAAATTTAAATGTATCATATTCTGTTTTATATTTTAATTCATATGAACCATAATTATTATCTGTATTTAAATTATAAATATATGTTAAGTCTTTAAAATCATAATAATAATCTGGAATTAATTTTCCATCAAAATATATATCTCCTGGTCCCATTAATTCAGCATCAGTATATGAATTATATTTAACTTTGAGGGTATATGTTTTAAATGGAGGAACAATTATTTGTCCTTTATCTTTTATTGTTGTTTTTTCATAACTTACAGTAACAGTTGGAGTTATTTTATCTCCACCATTTGTGCAATAATATGTTTCATAAAGGTCATTGAAATATTGACCATAAAAGTCAGAAGAAGTAAAGCCTATATATCCTTTTCCTCCAGTATTTTTTGTATATTTTGTTAAGTGGACATCATTAAAAGATACTAATAAATTTGATTCATAATTATAATCATTTTTATAAACTTTTATTAAATTCTTAGAAGCATAATATAATACATGGACATCTATTAAACTATCTTGTCTAAGTTCATTAAAATCACCTTCATCAGCGGGTGTATCATCTATATTACAGGGAGATTCTTGACAATCCAGAATATAAGCTTTTCGTGCATCGTTACTAAATATTATGACAATTGAATCTTTTAGACCTTGAATCAAAAAATAGAGACCTAAATGATTAGTTCTATAACTATCAGATTTATGAGGTCCTAAAACAATGGCTAAACCATAATTAAATGGAAAGAAAGAAAAAAAATCAACTGGATATTTATAAGGCTTGTTTCTTAATCTTAAATGAAAATCTCTTTTGAAATCAATTTGTTTGTTTAAGTGTCCATAACTACTTCTCCATCCTCGATAAAAACCATTGTAATAGAGTTTAGAAAAGAATATATGGGAACCTAAGTAATATCTTGGTATATAACCATCACATTGAGTAAAATCGTCATAAGTCAACTCATTATATTCCATATCTTTGCTTTTACACTTATTAGCTGATTTAACTGATATTATTACAGAAAGTAATAATAATATTGTAAAGTTCAATGAATATAATGATAAAAAATTTTTTTCAAGCATTTTATTTTTAATTAAAATTTGTTGAATTATAAGATATTAAATATTAAACATTAAATTAAAAAATAAATAAATAACATCATTTTAATTAATTTTTTTATTTTATATATTATAAATATTGAATTTATAATTAAATTATATATTTATTATATTATAAGTATATTTAATGCTAATTAAATAAATAAAAAAGAAATAACTTTATCTGCTAAGTTTTTATTTAGAAATGAGGTATATTTATATTTTGGTTTAACTAAATTAATTAAAAGACTATTAATTTCTGATTATAAAAAATTTTTTTATTCTTTGGTAAAAAAATATATAATTAAATGAATAAATATAATCATATATTAATTAAGCAAATAAATTATTTTAATGGTCAATATCTAATGGATTTAAAATATTTGATTTATTTCCT
>JAEEGL015466791.1_pt1 | contig 10613 bp, 5 predicted proteins | sample 9134231 | NCBI WGS metagenome assembly JAEEGL01 (sample SAMN16246548, study PRJNA631951) | gut metagenome | biome: gut microbiome; feature: rumen; material: fiber-attached | host: Bos | place: Iran: Karaj | collected 2018-10 | reverse complement strand
CAATTAATTTAATCTTAATTTTACCATTATTATCTTTATTCATATTTTTTTCAATATTATCCATTAAAATAGCAATAGTAAAATTTAAAACTAAATAATTAAGAATAATAACTAAAGAAACAAAAAAAATAGAACTTCCAGAATAAGAATAACCATTTTGTACCATATACATAATTTTACTCCAACCATTAAGAGTCATACAATTATAAATAGTTAAAAAAGCTTTAATAAAATTATCAAAAGTACTATAACCATGATTTAATTCATCAATTCTTAATTCAGAATTAATATCTTGAGTTAAGAAAAAAGTATCATTTAAATAAAAATCATAAATAGAATAACAATTATCACATTGATTTAATCCTCCACATAAAGTAGTTGAATTTGAAATTATTTCAAAAGAACCATTTATTGGAAATGGATTAATTCTACATCTTCTATAATAAATCCCACTCCAAATATTAACTGCTAGAATTGAATATGATAAAAAAATAAATAAGAGTAATATAAATACATTTATCATTTCTTTTAATGACATTAAAACAGATGAAAAAATTAAATTTAATTGGGGTATATCTTTAATTAATGTAAATGGCCTTAATCCACGAAACCAACATATATATTTATTTTTTCTCATTTTTGGAAATGAACATATTATTCCTATTATTAATTGAGAAAATTCAAATATATTCCATAAATCATTAAAATAACCTTTTTTATGTATAAATAAACCAAAACTTATTTGTTTAATTGAAAAATTAATAAAATATAAAATTACAAATAGAAGTTCTATTATATAATATATTGGATTTGATAATTCTAAATCTGAGTAAAATGGTAATAAAATTGTGTTTAATAATAATATTATTATTCTTCCTATTTTATATATCTTATTTTTTTGAGTTTTTTCTAGAAAAAATGATAATTTTGTGAAAAATCTTATTATTTTTGAAAAAAAAAATAAACCTTCATCAAAGCATGAAATTTCTTTTTCTTTTACATTAGACATTTAATTAAGTCGATTTAATTTTTATAGTCTAAATTAAATAAACAATTTGTTAAAATTAAATTTTAATTTATTAAAAAAAAAGGTTTTATTTTAATGTATTATTCTAAAAAAATTATTGGAAATGGAAAAATATTTTATTATTTAATAATTTAGAGAATGAAATAGTTTTATAAAGTTTGTTAAAAAGAAATAATTAATAGTAAATTCTTGTTGAAATATAAATGTTAATTTAATTGTGGTTAATCCAATTATCTAATTGATAATCATGGAATTCAAATTTATTATAAAAAAATAAAAATATTAAAATTTTTAGGGAAAATGGAAATAAAGAAATTTAAAATTGAAATAAAAAATAAATAAAAAAAAATATTAATTAAAATAATTAAATTATTTTAAATAATTTTGTAAAAAATTATAAAACTATTTTTTAATTTATTAAAAGTTTATTTTTCAAATATTTTTTGTTTAAAAAATATTTTTTTTATGTATTAATAGAATGATTAAATTATTACCTATGTTAAAAATATACAAACCCTAAATTTGTATTAAATTTTAATAAAAATTTTTAGTTAATTTTCATCCCAATATTTATAATTTTTCATTCAAATATTTTGACATCATAAAAACTTTTTTACTACCACATTTTAAGCTTAAATATCTTAATAAAGAGATAAAAATTGAAATTATTAAAGTATAAAATAAAGATGTCAATAATCCAAGAAAATAATTTTTAAAAAGAGCAAACATAGAATATTTATATAAAGCACAAAAAATTGTTAAATAATAAACAAATAAACACATACAAATAAATTGTATAATGAAATAAAATGTTAATCTAATTTTTATTACTTTTTTATATTTATTAAAAATTTGTAAAATTGTTTCATTATCTTTAACTTCTTTTTCAACTAATTCAAAAGCATAAGAATAATTTGTCATTTTAAGAATAAGATAAGCTAAAATATTACCAATAATATTAGAAATAATTGATAATAATTCACTTAAAGCAAAATTTAATGTATTATTTCCACTTTTATATTTTGCAGATAATACATCATCACTAAATAAAAGTGAATTTAAAGTAAAATCAATCATTAAACTAAATAAATAACCTGATAATGTTACAAATAATATATTATATGGTTGAGGGAAAAATAATATTTCAATTAAATCTATTTTTGAAATAAAATTAGAAAAAGTAATATGTATTAAATTTCTTTCATCATCTTTAGATGCTTCAAAATAATACATTTCATCATAATCTTTTTCTTCTTCTTTTTCTTTAGGTTTTATAATTATATCATTATTTATTATTCTATTTAGAAACTTATTTTTCTTACTTTTTTTGGTTTTATACATATTTTCATTTCTTTTTTTTTGTAATTTTTTCTTTTTAAATATATCTAATTCTCTAAATGATGAAGAATGTCCATCATTTATTCTAGTAGAATGAATATTTGAATCTTTTAAAATTCTTTCATAATCTTTATTTTCAGTTTTTTTTTTTTTTTTTTTAATAGGAGAAGGTTTTAATTTTTGGTTTTTATGAAGAATAGTAGAATGATCTTTTGGTAAATTCATTGAATTACATATTTTATTTGTTAATAATGAAAATGTTTTAGTAAAATGAAGAACAGAGAAAATATTTAATACAACAAAAACTGAAGAACTAAATAAAAATAGAGGATTACTTTTCAAATTATTTAAATCAAATAGATATTTATAACAAGTAACAATTTTATAATTAATTTTATTTGAAATTGTTTCCATAATTTTATTTCCTTTATTACTTTCTTTTTCTTCTTTTTCATTATTTAATAAAGACTTATCGCATTTACAATTAATTAATTCTGTTTCATAATTTATTCCATCATATATACATCCATCTTCACATAAACTAATATTAACTAAAATATCTTTTTTTCTATCTTCAAGAGGAATATCTGTGTTAATTCCAATATCTATATTATTACAATAATCATTAAAATAATCATCACTTGAATTATATATATCAATTCCTTTTTCACTTAAATTTTTTCCATAATCAAATTTTATTATATTTTTATCTATTATCGGAGATGATATTATAATTCTTTCATTTTCACAAATAGAAAGATTTAATTTTGTATAATTTGTATCATATACTTCATATTCTACTTTTTTTGTAGGTTTATTTTCAATTATCGTCTCAATTTTCCTTATAATTAAATTTTCAAATTTTGGAATATCATAAAAATCTTTTAAAATCTCTTCACATTTTCCTAAATCAATTTTACTTGTTCCTGGAAATGATTGTTTTGAATTATATAGTTCAAATGCAATTGTAGTATTTCCTTCAGTTGTTATATTTCCAAAATGACATTCTAAATTTTCTTGATATTCATTTTTATTACATTTCTTTATATTTCTATTATTAAACATATTAGGGTCATTTACACATTCATATGTATCAATATTAAAAAATGGTAATGAATAAAGACATGATTTATTTTTTGAACATTTAATTTTATTATCTTGATAATACCAAACTGTTTTTTCAATACATGGAAATTTAATACACTCTTTTTTTGATGTATAAATATAATTGTCATGACATTCATTACATTGATTATTATTTTCACAATATTTGCAATTAGCTTTACATTTTGAAAATATTGTTTCATTAAAATAATAATTTTCAAATTTATATTCATTCAATCCACATCTTGTTTTATCATCTTCAAATTCATAATAGTATTTGTCTTTATTACATATAATACATTTTGTATCTAAATCATTATTACTATATTCATTACACATTAAACAAGATTTATGGCATTTTATTAAAGTAAAATTACAAAAATTCAATTCATCTTTTTCTCCAATGCCTTCAAAGTCTGTAACATAGGATATATATTTTGTAGTAAAATTTGTTATTTCTTGACTTAATTCTAGTTCAATATAATCTTTATTAAAATCATTTTCAGAATTTTCACTTTGTTTTAAATTAATTCCTATTTTATTCAAGAATAAAAATGAAATAAAATTATATTGTATTTTAATAATTTCATTTACATCAATTTTTTTTTTCTCATTTTCATATAGATATCCTATATAATCCCCACATTTAACATATCCAAAGGATATCATTTTCCAATCCATATTTCTATCATTTTCATTTTTTAATATAAAAACTAAATTATTATTTTGGAACAAAAATCCCTTTGAATAAGTTATATTATAATTATTAGGGTAAAATGGACTAGAAATTGAAAATTCTTTAATAAATGTTAGATTTGAATCATTATTTTCTTCTAAAGTTATAAGTTCTAAATTGAAATTTATAGAATCATAAAATGATATATAAATTTGATTGATATTATTTAAAAAAATAGAGATTGTATCATAAATTGAATTATTTTGGGAAGAACTAATAAAATAAGAATATATTTGTATTGATTCAATCATAAAATTAATAATCACTAAAATAACTTTCTTATCAACATAATTTTGACCATATATTATATAACTATTTTCATTTCTTTTAAATCCATTTATTAAATTAACAGTTCCAATTTTTTCTGAAAATTCCATTGTTTTAGATAAATTATCTTTTTCAATAGTTATTATTGTGATATTTGTTTGCAATATATTTCCTTCTTCTATATATTTTGGAAAAATCATGTAAATTTTGTTCCCACTTTTAAAAATAAATAACTGATAATTTTCATTATTATTTACTTGTTGAACAATTGATTTATTTGTCTCGATTATTAGTTCATTTTTATTTTGATAATTTATTATCAGCAAATTATATATTATTTCTTTTTGACGATAATTTATATAAGTTAAATAAAAAATATCTTTTTCATATTCTACATTACAATTAGCCTTATCACGATTAAATTCAAGTTCTCTATATTCAAGATTTATACTATTTTTTCTTTTATTATTAATAATTTGTATTAAATTATTTTCCTCACATATTAATACAAATGATTCGTCTTCCAAAATTTTAATTATTGTTGATTTTAAAATAGTTGAAGAAAAATTGGTTTGAATTTGTGCTGTAAAGGGTGAAAATAAATAAATTATATGGTCTAAAATTCCTATAAAATGAGATGAATTATATTCTGATAGTAATTGAAATTCACTATCTCTTTTAGTTTCGGTTATATTTTTTAATACAAATATACAATTAGTTTGTTTGATTAAATTTAGGGAAATGAGATTTAAAACAAAAAAAAGAATATACATATTTTATTAAAAAAATTTATTATTTATCTTGAACAAAAAAAGAAAAAAAAAAATAAATAAATAATAAACAATTTTAAGATATATATAAAAATATAAAAAAATATTAATTTAATAACTGAAAATAAAAAAATGGAAGAAGAAATAAAAAACGACCAGGAATTATATTCATATTTCCGTGATAGGAACACAACATTATGTAAAGACAATTTTACCTTTTTAATGAATCATCCAGAAGTAAAGAGACTATTAAACGATTATTTATCAAATATACTTTTACACAAACCAGATGATGTCTTTAAATTTACAAGAGATTACTTTAAATTTTTAAGTACAAAAGGAGGAAGTGATAAATTTGTAATATTAGTAGGACCAAACAGTGTAGGTAAAACAACATTAATAAACAAATTAATGAATGATTTCAAAAACATATTTGAAATACCAAAATATACAAGTACAGAAAAAAAAGATAATTATTACCAAATATCAAAAGAAGAATTTATGGATAATTTAAATAAAAAAAATATGATATGTTATAAATATAATACTAAAACACAAGAATATGAAGGATTATCAAAAGATGAAATAAAAAGAATAGAAAATGAAAATAAAATAGCAATTATAGAAGTAAATTTAGAAGATGGAAAAAAAATAAATTCAAGTGAATTTGGAGGTAATTTTATAGGAATAATGCCACCATCAATGGATGCATTAAGAGTAAGAGTAAAAGAACATACTAAATTAAATACAAAAAGTATAAATGAAGTTTTAGAAAATGCTGAATTAGAATGTAAAGAAATAGAAACTTTAACTTATTTTGTTTTTAGAATTATGAATGATGATCCTGAAACTGGATATAAAGATATGAAAAATGCAATTATTTCACTTTATCCTAATTTAAAATATAAAGATGAAGATATTGAAAAAATTAAACTTGGGAATTTTGAAAAAAAAAATGATAAAAAAGATGAGTCTGTTGGAAATAATAATGAAGAACCTAAAGCTGTTTTTGATAATAATCCTGGAGAAAAAAGCCCTAATGCACAAGATGTTAGTTTGAATAAAGATGAAAAAGAACCTGATTTAAATGAATCTAGTGGAGGATTTAAGGATAATTAAAATTGGATTTTTTTTTTTTTTACTGTTTTTTTTTTTTTGATAAATTATTTTTTATTTAAGAAAAAGGTTTATTCTTGGAATCATTTTTTTAGTGAATTGATATAATTTTTTATTTTTTTTATATTTTTTTAATTTTTTAAATTTTTAAATATTTAAATATTTAATATTTAGTTAAATTATTTTAATTTTATGTAATACGTGGTTAAAATATTAAATTTATTATTTAAAATTATTTTTAAAAATCAAATGAATAAAAAAGCTTTAGAATCACCTATTTTCGCATTATATATAATAGGAGATAATATAATTGTGGCTTCAGGAGGAGGAGATAAAAAATTTGGAGTAAAAAACAAGTTACTTTTATATAAAATTATAAATGAAAAATTTTCAGATCCAATATTTGAAAAAGATATGGGAAATGATATTCCAATATTTATAACAGGAATACCTGAAAAAAATATATTTTTAACATGTGTAAATAATAAAACAATATTCTATTTACTTTCAAATAATAATTTTAATGAAATATATCAATTTCAAACATTAGATTATTACACAGAAGATATTTTTCAAAGTTGTGTAGCAATTAATAATAATGATATGTGTACTGGATCAAGTACAGGAGAATTAAAACATTTTGCAATAAGAATAAATAATAATAAAATAGAATCAATAAATTTAATATCTTCAAATTTAAATGCTCATTTAAAATCAATTAATAATTTAACAATAGCAATAAAAGGAAAATATAAATATATTATTACTGCAAGTGGTGATGGGAGTTGTAAAATTTTTGATATAAATTCAAAAGATAAAATAATAAAACAATTATCTAAATTTTCATTTAGAGTAAATTTAGATGAACCTGCAAATTATTTTATGAGAGATATTATTTATGATGAAAAAAATAAATATATTTATACTTTACAAGCACCATTTAAAGGAAATACTTATCTTACTAAATGGTCTTTTAATAATGTTAATAATATTATTCCTATTGAAACTATGGAAATTTGTAATGGAACTGGATTTTCTTTTTCAATTACTACTAATAAAAAAGTTATTGGAATTACTAATAGTAATGGAGAAATTTATTTTATTGATTGTTATAAAATGAAAATAATTTCAAATTCTTTATTAGGAGAAAATATTATTAAATGTGGTATGTTTTACAAAGATCAATATTATATTACTGGTTCAGTTGATAATTTTTTAAGATGTAGTAATGTGGAATATGGTAGAATAAATTTTATTTCTTTTTTATTTAAATTAATTATTTTTTCATTAATTTGCATTGATATTTATAGAAGAAAATATATGAATTAAATAAATAAAAATTTAAAATAAACTCATTTATTTAAAAAATTCTTTTTATAATAAAGAATGGTTTTTAAATTGGTTTTTTTGTCCCACAATGAGGGCAGAAATTATCTTTATTTTTATTAAGACATTTTGTACAAATCCAATAATTATTTTGTTTCTTATTTTTAATGCTAGATTTTTGAAAAATACTAAATTCATTAGATTCATTATTTTTCAAATTATTATTTTTCCCAAAACTTTTATTAACTTTATTTAACTTAAATTGATTATTATTATTTCTACTTGAATTAATAACATAACCAGTATTATCATCATCTTCACTTTCATTTTTTATTTGATTTGATCTTGTTTTTAAAATATCAGAAGAAGAATTTCTCCTATCAAAAAAGAATTCAACTCCTTCTTTTAAATTAGAATGATTATCAAATTTAATAGTATTCATAGCTTCAATTTCATTTAAAAACAAACCAGAACCAACTTTAGTAATATTACTATCTCTAAACAAATTAAAATTATTAGACGATTCTCTATGAATATTTAAAGGACTCATATTTCTATGACAACACCAACAAATTTCATTAAAAAAACTATTTTTTTTTTTACAATAAGAACATACCCATCCATTACTAATTGAAGTAGTTATTGAATTTGAAGATATTCTTTTACTTGGATTATTATTATCAATATATTGATTAACTTTATTTGAAGATATTCTTGAAATTACTGTATTATTTGTTGCTTTTCTACTTATTGGATTTGAGATATTTTCTCCTCTTCTTTTATCAAAATCAAAACAGAATTTATATATATTTTTATATTCATCAGAATGAAAAACTTCATTTTTATCTACTCCAGGATATTTTATATTTTTTGAATAGAATAATATTATTGGATGATAGTGATTTTTTATTATATCTATTATTAAATCTTTATATGATTGAAATATTTTATATTTTGTATCATCTATAAAATACCATTTATTATTTGAATTTAATGCACATGTGTAATGACCATTATAAAAAAGAACTAAGGCATATAAATAATAGTCTGATTTTAATTTGTCTTCATTTGATAATGTAAATAAATTTGAATTTGATTCTACTAAAGGTATTAAATTGCACATTTTACAAATATCTGTCATTCTTGGTATTGGATTATCCCAAGTTAAGTTTATTATTAAATATAAATTATTGTAATCATTTTGAATTAAATGTCTTTTTATCTCAGGATTTTTACATTTGCATTCTGAAATTTTTAAATTTTGAATATCCATATTTATTGTTTTTGAATATTTAAATAATTGATTTCTAAATAATTGATTTGGTTTATTATGTAATTGTTCTAATATTTCAAAAACAAATATTTCATATATAAAATAATTTTCATCATAAGGAATTTCATTTTTACTTTTACAATATTCACAAATTAATGTTTCAATTAGTTTAACTGAAAAATATTTATGAGAAAGACAAGTATGATGACAATTAAATTTACTTGCATTAAATTCGTTTAAGTTAGTATGTTTTACTTTATATAAATGTATTGCATTTAAAATATGATTAAAAACTTCTACAGGATCTCCAACAATTCCTTCTTCAATATCATTAAAAGTTTTTGATAATGTATTTCTAAAATTTTTTATATCTATAATATATTGTTTGTTTTCTGTTTGATATTCCATATATTTAAGAAATAATTTTTGTAATTGAAATAATGGATTATTTAAATCAGTTTTATCAAAATCTATATTTAAAAAATCTCTTCTGAATTCTGGACTGTGAAAAAGTATTTGAACTAATACATTTATAAAACAATTATTATTTCCTCTATTATTTATCATTGGAATTATTGGATTAATTATTTTTTCAAATACTTTATTTTGATTATTTTCTTTTCTTAATTCATCTTCTTTTTTTATTATAATTGTTTTATATGGTTGTTCATTTTTTGAATTATATAATTGCATATTATCTCTTGTTATTTTTTCTGTATTATTTTCAACTTTTTGTATATTTTTTATTGTCTTTGTTATTTCTTTTTTTGGACTTCCTTGTTTTATTTTTTTAGTATCTACTATTGTTGATTTTTGAAAAGTTTTTTTTATTATTGGTCTATTTGACATATTTTTTTACTATTTTTTTTAAAATATAATAAATAAAATTAATTTAATAATTATATATTCAATCTTTTTTATTAATTCAAGTTTTTTGATTTTTTTCATACTATCTTTATTTTTTTTTTATTAATTAATAAATTTTATATTAAGTATTGAATAATAATTAATAATAAAATTCTTTAATAATCTATAATATTTTATTCAGGTTTTTTTATTCCACAATTAGGACAAAAATTACCATTATTATCTTCCATTTGACATTTTGTACATTTCCATGTTTCTTGGACATCATTTTCTTTTTTCATTCCTGACATTTCTAAAGAATTTTTCAAAGAACTATTTGATAAATTTTCATTAACTTTAATGGATGTACATACAGGAATATCATTATAATCAATATTAATTATTGAATTTGGAGTATAATCTTTTTTTTTTAAGTAATTTCTATTTTTACCACAATTATCACATTTAATATTATTATAAAAATTATTTTTATTACAAAATGGACAAAACCAACCTTCATTAATAGAATTTGTTGAATACTTTAAATTAAGTGGATTATCATCTTCCATTATATTTTATTTTTATCTCAATTTTTATTACATTTTTAATATAATAAAAAAATATTTATAATTTAAAAAAAGGAAAAAAAAATAAAGTTTTAAAATATTATTTATTTAGTCAATAATAATTTAATCATATCTTTATAATAAATAAATCCTTCTCCAGTTGTATCAGTTTCTTTTATAATTTCTTCAATTTCATCATCATTTAATTTTTCTCCAATTGAATATAATAAATATTTTAAATCTT
>JAEEGL013897943.1_pt1 | contig 10613 bp, 7 predicted proteins | sample 9134231 | NCBI WGS metagenome assembly JAEEGL01 (sample SAMN16246548, study PRJNA631951) | gut metagenome | biome: gut microbiome; feature: rumen; material: fiber-attached | host: Bos | place: Iran: Karaj | collected 2018-10 | reverse complement strand
CTGTAATGGCGGCCAGATAAACAACGGAACCATAACCGGTGGATTTCCACAGCTTGAGCAGGATGATCACGAAGGGCCAGGCTCCGGGAGAATTGTACAAATCAAAGGGCGTGCCGCCCAGAGTTTTTACGATATGGTTGAATACGCCGCGCTCATAGTTGAAAATATTGTACATGATCGCGCCCGCCACCACCCAGCTGATGAAATAGGGCAGGAACATAAAGGTCTGGCTGACTTTTTTGAACTTCTTGCTTAGAAGCTCGTTCAGCAGAATGGCGCTTCCCATTTCAAAAATCACGCCCAACAGGATAAACGCCAGGTTATACAAAATAGTGTTTCGGGTGGCCATCCCCAGCTTCCCGGCCACCATCAGAAACCTGAAATTTTTCAGACCATTCCAGGGGGAATTGTAGATACCCCCCGCGTGCTGATACTTCTTGAACGCCAGCACGATACCGGTCATCGGCGCGTAACTGAAAATGAGCACATACACAACAGCGGGAAGCAGCATCAGAAACAGCATCCAGTGTTTACGTATGTTTTGAAGCAGGGATGGCTTCCTGTTCCGGAGTGCTCCGGGCGGTAAAACGGCATCCTTCCGCATATATAACGCCCCCTTGTTCCTTTCTTACATCCAAGTATACCATTGGAAAAAATGACGGCAAAGAAGAAAAATTCAAGAATCCGGAAAGAAATTTACTGTTTTATCCATTTCCGACTTTCTTCCCGGGACATTTTGCTGTATATTAAAGAAGAAAGAAAAGCAGGCAGGTGGGAATCATGCGGTTGCTGTTTTGTGAAGATGAATACTTGACCCGCTTCGGTGTTATGCAGACTACGCCGTGGCAGGAAATTGGGATTTCTCAGGTGGAATGCGCCAAGAACGGGCAGGAGGGCATGGATATGCTTGTATCCCATCCCGATATCCTGCTGACAGATATTCGCATGCCCTTCATCACAGGCCTGGATATCGCCGCACGGCTCAAGGAAATGGACCCGGACAGCGAAGTGATCATCATGAGCAGCTATTCGGACAAGGAGTATCTGAAAAAAGCCATCACCCTTTCCACGGTGGCTTATATTGAAAAGCCACTGAATCTTGAGGAATTAAAGGCAGCGCTGAAAAACGCTGTTGCACGGCGCAGGCAGACCCTCAGCCTGAGAGCGTGGGAAAAGGAGCAGAAACAAAAGCATACCTTTTCCTGCCTGCCAGATCCGGAAACGCCGGGCTTTTCCCACGCTACCCGGATCGTGCTCAGGGAAATACAAAACAGATACGCAGACGTAAATCTTTCCGTGGATTCTCTGGCGGAAGCGGTTCATTTCAGTCCCGTATACCTTGGCACATCTTTTAAAGAAGAGACAGGGTTTAACATCCGTCCCTTGATTACCGCCGTGCGCATTGAGGCGGCTTGTCAGCTGCTGCGGGAAACAAATCTTCCCATTGCGCAGATTGCCAGACAGACTGGCTTCAACAGCGCGAATTATTTTGCGAAGCAGTTTCGCCAAAACAAAAAAACAACGCCTAATGAGTATCGGGAAGGAAAACGAAGCGGAGAGGAGGAGGGCCCATGATCAAACGGCTCGCTTACCGTTTTCGGGACAGTTCCCTTCGCACAAAATATTTTGCTGCGGTCATCCTGCTGCTGATTGCCACCGCGATCAGCAGCAGCTATCTGCTTTCCAGAAACTATCAATCCGCGTATAACAGCCTGTACCGGGATGCGCAAAGCGATATGACGGATATCTATAATGAGGTCAGCCGCTTTGAAAAACGCATGACCCATCTGAGCACCATCGTGCAGAATAACGAAGTGGCGCTGCGTTTGCTCAGAAGCGTGCAAAATTTGGATCTGCAATCCTTTGAGCCGATTCGCCAGCAGATCACGCCCATCCTCTTTGCTATGCTGGACGGTTCCGGGGATTACGACTGTCGGCTGTACGTACAGGGCCAAAATGATTTTATTGATTCCACCGCTCGTATCCTCCTCCTCCCCGACCCGGAAACGGAGCCGTGGGTACAGAATGCCATGCGGGGATGGGGCTGGCGGCAATTCTATTCTCCCCGCCAATTGAACGCGGTTTCTCCCGCGCTGCTGGCGCCGGTTCGGGATTCCGATCATGTGCTGGACCTGATCGGCCTTTTGCGCATTGATATCAGCCTGACCGCCCTGCAGCGGATGATGACGCCCGTTCGTTCAGGAACATGCGTGTCCTGCTATATCGAAACCCCGGAAGGGGATGTGGTGGCGCAAAGCGGCGTGCCTCTCCAGCGTTTTGATTACCTGTCCCATCTTTCAGAACAGGAGCGAACCGGTTTTCAGGCGGATATACTGCATGAAGTCGAAGAAAAAAACGATGCGCTGCTGTATCAGCGTCTCCCGGTTTCCGGCTGGATGATGGTGATGGTGTTTCACCGTGATCTGCTTTCGCAGCAGATTTTGGGGGATCAGGCCGGTGTGGTGCTGGGCAGCGTTGCATTGATTCTGACAGGCGTACTGTGCGCATTGCCCATCCTGTGGCATGCGGTGAAGCGGATTCAGCGTTTTCATTCTTATGTACAGAAATATAACGATGGCGATATCCGGGATATTCCGACCAGGCTGGCGCCCATGGCGCACGATGAAATTGGAGAGCTAATCGAGTCCCACAACGCGATGCTGGATCACATTCAACAGTTGATGAAAGAAAAAAGCCGGCAGGAGCAGGAAATGCGCCGATTGGAAATCTTCGCTCTGCAGGCACAGATCAAGCCTCACTTTCTCTATAACACGCTGGAAGCCATTGGTTGGATGGCCCGCTTGCATATGCCGGAAAAAGTAGACAGCACCATCCGCAGTCTGACGGCGTTTTACAGGTTGTGCCTGAGCAGCGGAAAGGATATGCTCACGATTGAAAAAGAACTGGAAATCGTGCGCAACTATTTTGCGGTAGCCTGTATGCGGTATGATTCCCAGTATACCTTGGACATCCAGATCACGGATGAAGCGATGGATGTTCTTTTGCCAAAGCTGACGCTCCAGCCGCTGGTGGAAAACGCGCTGATGCATGGGCTGCTGGAATCGGATCAGACGCGGGGAACGGTGCGGATCTATACCCGCTCCAACGGACTAAATAGTCTGGAGCTTTGTGTGGCGGACAGCGGCGCGCATTTTTCCCAACAGGCCTGGACAAGGATACTCCGCAATCCGGAATCCTTTGGCAGTGACGGCTATGGATTGAAAAACGTAGAAAGACGTCTGTGCCTGTATTACAATCAGGAAGAAGTCATGAAGCTTGATTTAAACGATCCGCAATGGAGCGTGATCGTAATTCCCCTGCTGCGCCAATAAATTGCTTCAAGATAAAAGGCCCGCCGCGGCATTTCAAACCCGGCGGGCCTTTTTGGGATTCCTTATTTTGATTGTGGCCCCAAAGAGGGTGTTTGTTCCTTTTTCTTTTTCATGAACACAGGCAGCACCCTCTCCTTTGGCGCCACGTCCAGAAATGCGGCGTCGTGGTCGGTGCCGGCACCGCTGTCAGTACCGTATATCATAGTGGGGCATTGATCCAATGTTACCTGCGGCCAGACAGGATGACCGGTATGGTTTGGATCGCCCGTTTCAGCAAATGATGCCCATGCTCCGGACATCAAATCCTGCAAGCCTTCGGTAACCCCCGGAATAAAGGAAGGCTCCAGATATTCCGCGTTGTGGAACACATAAGGGATTTCCGCGTTATGCCATGCCAGCGTACCATCATTAAAGGGAGATTCCAGATCAAATAGATACACATAGGTAGCAATTCCCCCTTCTTTGGCGCGCTGCTTTGCCAAACGAACGGTGGCCCGGCGAACGAAAGCATCCGCAAACAAGGCATCCGCCGGATTTCTTCCCGGATAGGCAAGCGCAAACGCTTGGGTCACTTCTTCCGCTTTGTCTCCAAATTTGTCTTTCAAATGGCGGCGCGTTTCTTCCTGTGACCAGGAATTTTTCAGGCCGTTGCCAGCCGGGGTGTCAAAATTGCTGGTGAATTCCGCAAACACCGTTCCCATCATCACGGGAATGCTGAGCGTTTCTTTCCGAAAACCCACCTCAAAAGGGTAACCGGCATAGTACGCGCCATCGGGAATGGGGCCCCACATGAACCGTTCGCCTGTTTCTTCATTCAGGCGCGCGTTGGCCCTATCAGCCGCCGCAGCCAATGCAGCGTATGGCAAGCGCTCCAAATCCGAAATTTGATCCGGGGTCAGATTCAATTCTTCCAGAAGCATTTCAGCCATCCGGGCGTTCTTTTTTCGCACGCTTTCCGCTTTTCCGGGGTCCATGACGCCGCTTTGGATGATCGCCCGGTGATATAAACCGTCTGCCGAAGGCATTTGCAGCAGCGTTGTCACTTTGCCGCCCCCGCCGGATTGGCCGAACACGGTCACGTTTTCCGGGTCCCCGCCAAACGCGGCAATATTGTTTTTCACCCAGCGAAGGGCTTCCACAATGTCGGCCATGCCCACGTTGCCGGACTGGGCGTATTCTTCGTCATAGGCAGACAAATCCAAATAACCGAGCACATTCAAACGATGGTTCAGCGTGACAACCACCACATTCTGATGCCTGGATAATTCCTCGCCGTCATAAGCATAATGCTCAATGCCGGAGCCTGTGGAGTAGCCGCCGCCATGAAGCCATACCATGACCGGACGTTTGGCCTGAGAATCAAGGCTTTGCGTCCAGATATTCAGATATTGGCAGTCTTCATGCTGGGGATAGAATACATGCGGCACGGTAAATTGATCATGGGGTACGGGCGTTGTAATCTCAGGACAAACAAAGCCATAAATGATCGCATCCCGGATGCCGTCCCAGGATTCCACCGGTTCGGGCATGTGAAAACGGCGCGCATTGGCATATTTAATACCCCGGAAAATATAAGCATCCTCTGTTTTTACTCCTCGAAGCTGTCCCAAGGGTGTATTTGCAACAGGCTTATGATGATTGCAGAACACCTGCTGATGCAGCTTTTTGATAAACATAGCAGCATACTCCTTTCAAATTATTAACTGCTATTATTTTATCATTTACATTTCCGAAATAAAAAGGGAAAAAGTAAAGAATTCAGCTACATTTTCATGTTATCGTGTTGTCAGCGTTTCAGACCGACTTGCAGTTGTGGAACACCCGTTCATTCTCCGTGAATTAGGGACTGCTGGCGGGCCAGCCCCAGCAATCCCTCGAAGGCAAAGAGCAGCATGGCTGTACACAATGATCATGACAGGCTGACACAGCTTCATGGGGAAATCTTCGCAGCGCTTCTCGAGGAGAAGAAAGCGCTGGTGGCCGCTGCTCAGGATACATTTTGGAGATGAAATTGTGATTCACAAGCATATAATACGGGATGACCTGTACCATGGCAAATAAGTTGTCAAGGGGTTTCAATACCAAAAATGAAAAAGCCTGCGGGTCTGATATGCTCCCTACATGGAAGACAGTAAAAGAAAAACTATCACATGAAGGGAGCATTTTAGTATGAGGAAGCGGAAGTATGAAGTTGAACTAATCATCAAAATAGTAAAAGAAAATATAGAGAAGGGGGTCAACAGCCGACAGCTATCAGCACAATATAATATTGATCACGGAACAATAGAAGGATGGATTATACAATACAAGCAAAATGGGGTCAGCGCTTTTTTCAGGAAGATCAAAACAGAGTACACCGCCATGCCGTTGTCCATGCAGCCAGCGATCGCCGCGGCAGCCATCATGCCGGATAGCAGGGGATCTTCGGAGTAGTAGTCGAACACCCGGCCGGAGAACAGGGAACGGTGCAGGTTGATAGCGGGGCTGTACCAGCCGGTGATATTGTACATCAGAGCTTCCTGTCTCAATGCCGCGCCGAATTCGTACATTAGGTCCGTGTTCCAGGTGGCGGCCAGCAGCAGCGCCATGCCGAATGTGGAGGTTTTGCTCATCACATAATCGGAGGAGCCACCCTCGATCGCATACGAAATAATCCTTTAGTTCACGAAAAACTGATTGCTGTGTTTCGAAACTTTCACTAAAATGAAATTATCAACGGATATGCAATGATACACAAGCTGAACCATTCATTTCAGCGGAGGAACACAGTGTATTACACGGTTCCACAATGCAGAACAAAAGGAAGAACAACATGAAAGACTCACTCGCCGTACATTTTTAAAGGGCCCTGCAATAGTCACTATGAAAAAAGGCTTGGCAATGTTTATTATCGCGGTGCTACTGTCTGCTTCTTTCCTATCTCCGATCAATGCGGAAGGAACTCCTGGCGTTACAGTAAACGCAGCTGATTTTCCCCAGGCATTATTCGCGAAGGAACAAATTAAAACAGCCGTGGAAAAACTCTCGGTTTCTGAAACCTGGATCATAAATATCAAAGATATCGACACTGCTTTAGGCCAGGAAGCCTATCAGATCAAAGCATCGGACCATACCATCACCGTTACCGGAGGCGATGAAACAGGGCTCATGTATGGCGGCTTCCAGGTGGCGGAGGAAATGGAGCTTTACGGGTTGGAGTCCATCAAGAACGAGGAAGGGCGGCCTTCCATGGAGTATCGCGGCATCAAGTTCAACGCGCCGCTGGACATGCGCACGCCCAGCTATTCCGATGCGGGTGATGTTGCACAGGCGAATATATAGAATATGTGGGATATGGATTTCTGGAAAGAATACCTGGATTTTCTGGCATTGAATCGCTATAATGCCTTTTCCCTGTGGAACCTGAACCCTTTCCCCAGCATGGTGAAGGTGCCGGAATACCCCGTTGTGGCGCTGAACGATGTGTGGCGCACCACCCTGCCCTTCGACGACAGCTACAATACCACCGCCTCCAACCTGGTGCGCCCGGAGCATTGGGAGAATTATGAGGTGCTGTTTGAGATGACGATCGACGAGAAGATAGATTTCTGGCGGCAGGTCATGGCATACGCCAAGGATCGCGGCATCAGCTTTTATATCTACACCTGGAATGTTTACACCTACGGTGAAAACGGCAAGTACGGAATTACGCCCTATGTGGACAACGACGTAACCCGGGATTATTATCGCAAAAGCGTCAAGGCCATGGTGGAAACCTATCCCGACTTGGCCGGCATCGGTATCACGGCGGGAGAATTTATGGACTGGGCCCCCGGCATGGAGATCGAGAACGAGAAATGGCTCTGGGAGACCTATGGCCTGGGCGTGAACGACGCGCTGGAAGAAAACCCGGAGCGGAACTTTTCCATCCTGCATCGCCTGCACCTGACCGATTTCGAAGCGGTGGCAGAGATCTGGTCCGATTTCAAGGGCACCTTCGACTACAGCGACAAGTATTCCGTGGGCCACATCCATTCTTCAACCACACCAAATTTTGTGGATGAGAACTTTGCCCGGATGCCCGATGGCGTGAAATCCTGGCTGGAACTGCGAAACGACGACTTCTTCAATCTCCGCTGGTTCGATCCGGATTATATCCGCGCCTATCTGGGCGGCATGCCGGAAGCCCGTCAGCTTCGGGGCTTTTTCATGGGATCGGATGCCTACATCTTCGCACGGGAATACAGCATGAAGGACCCGGACTTCCAAGGCCAGCTGTACGCGAAAAAGCATTGGGCCGAGTTCATGCTCTGGGGACGGCTGGGCTATGATCTGAGCCTGTCCACCGCCCACTTGGAGAATGTTTTCGCCCTGCACTTCCAGGATGCCGTGCCCCGGGAGGAGGCTCAGCAGCTTGCCCTCGCTATGGAGAACGCAGCAAAGATCATTCCCCTTGTAACCACCTATTTCTGGGTGTCCAGCGACCTGTACTTCCCGGAAGCTTCCGCTTCACACATTTCCAGCTTCGGCTTCATCGGGCTGAAAACCTGGACGAACAGAGTCAACACACAACCCGGTGCTGGTGTACTCTCCGTGCCAGAGTATGTGGACGCCCTGGTAAAGGGCGAGGAAGCGCCTGCCGGCCGCACGCCCGTGGAGACCGCTGAAAGCCTGAAGGCCAGCGCCGAGGCAGCTCTTAAGCTGAGCGAAGGAATGCTCCTCCATGAGCCTGCCGAGGCCGTCAGCCTCACAGAACGTGAGTTCTGGCAGATGGTCCACGACCAGCACATGTGGGCGACCCTGGGCCTGTACTACGCGGAGAAGACCGCCGCAGCCATCGATTTAGGATATTTCCACGACACCGGCGACGAAGCATACCGCGAAAGCACCATGGCGCACGCGGAGCAGGAAATCGCCGCCTGGAAGGCCTACGCGAACGAATTCAGCCAGTACTTCAGTCCGCAGCTTTACGGCCGCCTGCAGTGGGTGGTGTATCCGGAATCCCTGATCCCCGATGTGGAATCCGAGGCACAGATCGTCACCAAGTGGCGTGCCCGGCCGATCAAAAAATAAAGAAACCACTGACTTAAGGAACATGAAAATGAAAAACCAAAAGAAACATCCCAGGCTCAAAAGAGTCATGCTTGTACTGGCGGTGATCCTCGTATTTTGCCTGGTTGCGGGCGGTATCGGATTCTCCCGTTCCATGGCTAAGCGGTCCGTGGGGTATGATCCTGCGATGGATGAACGCATCGCTGAAGATACCGAAGGCAGCCTCGGCCGTGTCCGAATCAGCACCCTGCCGCTGGAAAAGGGGACGCAGCTTGCCCGGTGCAGCTATTCCTTTTCCGGGCGCGTGATCGTCGTCACCCGCGTGGGTAAGGATATCGTCATTTCCTCCATGAATGATGATGGAACAAACGCTCTGGAAATCTATCGGGGAAATGGCAGCGGCACATCCCGTTTGCTCCCCTTCCGGGATAATCGGCGCATTCTCTTGGGAGATCATGTGCTGGAGGTGCCGGAAGGATACACGCTGGACAATTGCCCTGTCGGCAGCGGTCAACTGATCCCCATTGTTTTTCCGGAGAAGTTTTCTTCGGACGCCGCCGTCATTCAAAAATGGACGGAAGTCATCATTGCCCCCGACTGCGAGCATTTTGCCTGGACAATACGCCGGAAGGACTGCGGAGCGGTCAATGCTATGGGCAAGCTTGTCCGGCAGGTAAAAACCTATATCATTGAGGATGCCGGTTATATCAGCAGCATGAATGGATTCTCTGTTGATCCGTCCAATCCGACTGTCCTGCATCAGGAGCCGGTGATTGGCGGCGAGGTCAAACAATTCGTTCGCGGCGGCGCGGCAATCAGCTTGGTTGGTTCAGCTCCGAACGGTATGGCGGATTCCGTTTTGCAGGACGTGGCGACCGGAGAAGTGACCCTGCTGTCCTGCGCTCCTGGTTATGATGAAACCACCCTTCTCTCCCCGGATGAAAAACTGGGTGGCGTGATGACAAGCCGTTTTTCCGCCACTACGGATATGGGCGCGCTGGGCCTGATGCATCGGCCCCTGGGGCAGCCGCTGCATAATATCCTTGCGCAGATCTACATGTATTGCGTGACGGGCGTTCGTTCAGGCAGAGAAGGCAATGTAGGCCCTGCGCTGGTAGAACTGTCTCTTGCGCAGACAGACCCTGCTTATCGCGGGGTGTATCTGGGTGATCCAAAGGAAGAATACATTTTCCGTTCCCCGCTTTCCTGGAATGATACGGGTACAAAGCTCATGTGGATCGAGGGAAAGAAAAGCGGCGGTGTCCGGGTCAGGATTGCCGAACTGCTGGATTATAAGCCGGGGGAAGCTGTGGCAACTGTCAATACACCCCCTGTCGGATCATATGCCACCGAGCCCGCAAAGAGCTTTGACTTTTCCGGAACACTACAGGCCCCTGTATCCGGGCATGCGGAAATCACCCGAAAAACCGGCATGTTCAATAAAATCACCGTCCAAATCGCCTACCATGATTACAGCGATGACGGTGTGAGATTCCTGAACGGAACAGAAGAATCTTCCGGTTCAATCATGAGCAGCTCCAGCTATCGGGCCGATTTGCGCATGACGGATGCGGAAGGAAAAGAATTGGGATACCTTGAAGCAAACATCGGGTTTACAGCAGCCTATTCCATTTCCCATCTTTTTTCCGGAAATTTCTCACCGGATTTGAAGAAGGAAAGCACTGCCTTCTCTCAGTATCAGGGCATATCTTTGAATCTTTCCGAACTTGTTCCATAATATTGAAAAGGAGCAAAGGATATGAAAAAACAAAACGCACGTTGCGTAGAAAAAACCGGTTGTCCGAACAGCGAAATGGGCTGTCAGCCTAATGAAAAACAAGCTGATCGCTTCTCTGCTTCTGTTAATCCAGGGCATTGTATTTATTGCATCTCCGGAAGGCAATATGCAAAGCATCGTACTATTGAAAAATCTTGTCTTTGTTCATAGAATACTGCATTTCCTCATTGACTTTTTCATGACAGATTTTCATTTTTTCCTTGACAAAAATGCCGCGGTACTTTTCTGTTTGACGAGCGAAGCAATGTTCTATCATGCCCACGGATACTTTACCACCTGCTCCGCAAAATCCGACCAGTCCAGCAGACCATCATTTTGCAGCCGTCCCAGCGCGATGCAAGGGAGAACATCCGCGGTCTTCGCCAATCGTTCCACATCCTGCCACGTAATCTTTCTGTGTACGGACTGGAGGAATTTTCGATATATATTGGATGAAATCAGCATTTCTCTGG
>JAEEGL013466368.1_pt1 | contig 10613 bp, 9 predicted proteins | sample 9134231 | NCBI WGS metagenome assembly JAEEGL01 (sample SAMN16246548, study PRJNA631951) | gut metagenome | biome: gut microbiome; feature: rumen; material: fiber-attached | host: Bos | place: Iran: Karaj | collected 2018-10 | reverse complement strand
ATATCTTCTAACATATTCTTTAATTCTAAAGCTTTTTCATAATTCATATTACTTGATGCTTTTTCCATATCAGTTTTTATCTTTTCAGTAATATGTTTAGGATCTCCTTTTAAGAAAGTAATTATTTCTTTTTTCATCTCTTCTATAATTTCTGGATCAATATCTTTTTTACAATAACCTAAGCATTCTCCAATATGATAATACAAGCATAAATCTTTTTTTAACTTATCACATTTACGTAAGGGATATATTCTATTAATCATATTAACAGTCTTTCTAGCAGCACTTACATTAGGATATGGACCATATAAATGATTCTTATTTCTTTTTCTTTTTACATTTCTTACTACTTTCAAAGTAGGATATTTATCATTAGTTAATTCTATATATGGATATGATTTATCATCTCTAAGTAAGATATTATATTTAGGATCATATTTCTTAATTAAAGTAATTTCTAAGATTAAACTTTCTAACTCACTAGATGTAACAATATATTCAAAATCATCTATATCATCTACTAACATTTTAGTTTTACCAGTTACTGTTCTAGTAAAATAACTTCTTAATCTTCTTTGTAAATTCTTAGCTTTACCTACATAGATAATTATTCCATCTTTATTCTTCATTTGATAACTACCAGGTTTATTTGGAACTAGACTAAGTTTTTCTTTAAAATCTTTCATAAGATCACATCCATGTACATATTATACCAAAAATAAAAGGTTTTTAAATTAAAACCTTTATTTCTTTGTTTTTATTTCAAATATTTTAGTATCTTTTCCTCTAATCATTGAGATAATCGTATCCACAAACATTATTATTGTACCTAAAGCAGCTTCTACTACTATAGTAATTATAAGTAGATGATACTTTGTTGTTAAAAGTTCACTTTCAGGATTAACAAACATTAAAATAAAAATTGACATTCCTGTTACAAAAGCTAAACCATAAACAAAGAAGCCGATATTACGAAGTGTTATGACTGCTGTTTTCTCCTTTTTCATTCCAGTTATATTTCTTTTCATCGATTTTGCATATTGAAATGCTTTATATAAAATAAAGATACCTGATAGTGCAAAGATAGAAGCAATTACTTTTGTATCCTTATCAAGATCTTCTTGAAGCAAAGCTATTATACCTATACCACTAAAGAATACTGCAAAAAACACGAATGATATAAAACAAAGAGTATTATATATTAAACCATGTACTTCTTTATCAGCTTCTTCAATCGGAGCTGATAAATCAATATCTCGCTTTAATTCTTTTCTTTCTTCTTTAGTCATTTCTTCTGGTAATTTTAATTCTTTATATTCTTTATTTTCCATAATTACACCCATTTCTATATATTATTTAAAACTACAGTATGAAGTTCCTTCTTCATCAACAATACAAGTAGTATCTTCTACATATACTTCTACTTTTCCCTTCTTGGTAATAGAAGCTGTTATTTCATCATCTGAACAAATATATTGATTATCTACTTCATTACAATACTCTGTATCAAACGCACTATTTAATTCATTAACATTATCATAATAAGTCTTTTCCATACCCTTTAAACAAAATAGATTATCATGTCTTAAAAAGCAAACATAGGCCTCCTTAACAGTTCCATTTGTTACTTTATAACCTAAGAATACATCATTGTTTATCTTACTATATTTTTTAGTTAATATGCCCTGATTAATTATACTATTAATCTTTATTTTTCTTTTACCACTACTATATAACAAATTATATCTTGATATATCTCTATTATTTTTACCTTCTAAAAAACTAACATAATTACCAAAAATTGATATTACGAAAGCTAAAGAAACATAAATAACTATAGATACACTTATTAATACTGGTGTTATTTTTTTAAATTTCTCTTTTTCTATTTTAAAGAGAATGTTCTTATCGAATTCTTCTAAAAGTTTATTGATAAAAATTAAAATTAATATTAGTGCGGCATCTAAAACAAATAAAAATATCACGTTCAATAATAAATTAGCTAATAACTCATTGTGATTTTTTGAAATGGCAAATAATAGTATTAAGAATGTTATACCAGTTATAGCCATTAAATAACCAATACCTTTAGCTATACTTTTAATTGTTATATCTTGGAATTCACTTTTATTCATAATCCACCTACTATATATATTTTATTACAATTAAATAGTATAAACAATATAAGTCATTGTCAAAAGTGTCAATAACAGTGTTATAATTAAGATGGTGATATTATGATAAAAGAAAATATTAATAAGATATTAGTTGAAACAAAAGATTATAATTCTAAACTTATTTGCGTTTCTAAAACTAGGACTTGTGAAGAAATAATGGAAGCTTATAATACCGGAATAAGAGACTTTGGAGAAAATCATGTTCAAGAATTAGTTCAAAAAAGAAGTATTCTTCCTAAAGATATTAATTGGCATATGATTGGCCATTTACAAACTAATAAAGTTAAAGATTTATTAAAAGATAAAGTCTTTCTAATTCATTCTGTGGATAGTTTAAAACTAGCTAAAGAAATTAATAAAAGATCTTCTATAAAACAAGATATCTTATTAGAAATTAATATTGCTTCAGAAGAATCTAAGTATGGATTTAACCCTGATGAAGATGAATTAAATGAAATTCTTGAGGAAATAAAATCATTAGAAAATATTAATTGTATAGGACTTATGTGTGTAGCTCCTAATACTAGTAATCCTGAAGAAAATACTAAATACTTTGAAAGAATGCAAGAATTAAATAAATCTTTAGGTCTTAGTATCTTATCAATGGGAATGACTAATGATTATCTTTATGCTTGTAAATGTGGTTCTACTTATATAAGAGTTGGGACAGGTGTATTTGGAGAAAGAGATTACTCAAAATAAAAAATACCATTATTGGTATTTTTCCATTGCTTTCATCATTTGATTGATTTGCTTTTGATTAGGTTTTCTTCCCATCTGCATCATTAAAGCTTTAATCATATCTTCATTAATTGGTGGATTCTTCTTTAAATAATTCTTCATGAATGCACGTGCTGCGAAGAAACCTATTACTGCACCTAGTACTAAACCTACTAGTAAGATTAATATATCATGTAACATAAATTCATCTCCTTAAGAGTATTTTACCTAAAATATTTTATTTAGACAAGAAAATAGATAATTATTTTAATAAATTATCTATTTTTTCTTCTAATGATTCTGAATCAAATCCAAATTTTTTATGAACTTCACTAGCTGGTCCACTAGCTCCAAATTCATCTAAAGTAATTAGATATTTACTGTTATATACTAATCTATTCCAAGAGAAACTAGAAGAAGCTTCTACAACAATCTTTCTAATTTCAACTGGTAAGACACTTTCTTTATATTCATCATCTTGAGCTAAGAATCTTTCTAAATTTGGCATAGACACTACTCTAATACCTACTCCTTTAGTCTTTAAGTTTTTAGCTGCTTCTAATACTGCATGTAATTCTTCTCCACAAGTAATTACTATTCCTTTAGGTTTATCATTAGTATCTAATACTACATAACCACCTTTTTCTACATCATTTACTTTAGTTTCTTCTAAAATAGGTAATGCATTTCTAGCTAATGCAATTGCGCTAGGACCATGTTCCTTATGTAGAATAGCTCTATATGCTCCTAATACTTCATTAGTATCAGCTGGTCTAAAGACATCTAAATTAGGTAAACTTCTTAACATTAATAATTGTTCTATAGGTTGATGAGTTGGACCATCTTCTCCCACTCCAATTGAATCATGAGTAAAAACATAAATATTAGCTAAATCCATCATTGCAGCTAATCTTAAAGCTGGTTTTAAATAATCACTAAATGATAAGAAAGTAGAACCATATGGTCTAAATCCACATAAAGCTAATCCATTTAAAATAGCTCCCATAGCATGTTCTCTAACTCCAAAGAAAATATTCTTACCTAAATAATTATCCCATTGGAAATCCCCACCATCTTTTATATATGTTTTATTAGCACCAAATAAATCAGCAGCTCCACCAAAAAGATATGGACAATCTTTAACAATGGAATTTAATATCTTTGAAGAAGCATCACGAGGTGATTCTTTTTTCTCTTCAGGAAGATCATAGAATAAATCCTTTATCTCAATACTCTTATTATTATTCATGAAATAATTCAATTCTTCTTTTTGTTTTTCATCTAATGAATTTACTTTTTCCATGAATTTATCATTTAAATTATCACATCTTTCAGCAATAATATTTTGCATATCTTCCATGGAAGTTTGACTTACTGCGAAAGGAATATCTCTAAATCCCATTTTTTCTTTAATACTTGTAATATCTTCTTTCTTTAATGGAGAACCATGTACTTTATTAGTTCCTTCTAAATTAGAATATTTACCAATTATAGTCTTTATTACAATAATTGTTGGTTTATCTTCACTTTTCTTAGCTGTTTCAATAGCTTCAGAAATAGATTCAATATTATTACCATCTTCTACAATAAGAACATTCCATCCTTGAGAAATAAATCTCATTGAAATATCATCATTAAAAGTAGTTTTTGTTTCGCCATCTAAACAAATATTGTTAGAATCATATAAAACTATTAACTTATTTAATTTTAATGTGCCAGCTAAAGAAGATGCTTCATATGAAATACCTTCCATTAAATCACCATCACCACATAATACATAAGTATAATAATCTACTACATCTTTATATCTAGTACGTAAATTTGCTTCTGCGATTGCCATACCCACAGCAGTTGCGATACCTTGTCCTAAAGGACCTGTAGTACAATCAACCCCTGGAGTAATGCGATATTCAGGATGTCCTGGAGTAATAGATCCTAATTGTCTAAAATCTTTTAAATCATTTAAACCAATATCAAACCCTGCCATATGTAATGTAGCATATAATAAAGCTGAACCATGTCCTGCGGACATAACAAATCTATCTCTATTAAAATAATTAGGATTTTGTGGATCAAAATTTAAATGATGTGCATACAAAGTATAAATAATTGGCGCAGCTCCTAAAACTATTCCAGGATGACCACTATTAGCTTTATCAATCATATCTATACCTAGACATCTAATTTGATCAACTATTTTCATCTCATTAATTTCTGAATTCATAAGAATTAATTCACTCCTATCGCTTATATATTATATCATATTTTACTTTTTCTTCGAATATTTAATCATTTTATAGATTTCCATTATTACTAAAATAGTAAATCCAAATAAGATTAATTGTAATAAATGTATCATTGGAACATGAGAAGTTTTTAAGAGCATTGATAAGAAATCAACTTCTAATACAGCTATTCCTAAAACCATTGATCCTAATACTCCAACTACGAAGATTGGATTTGAAGAAAGAGGTATTTTAAATGAACTCTTATCTTCACTACGACAATTAAATGCATGAATATTTTGAATAATAATCATTAATGCCATTGTATATCCCCTTGCGGTAGCTACTTCCATATGAACAACATTTAATAAGTAATACCATGATCCAAATACTATTAAACCAATAAATAATCCTGAAATTATAATTTCATCTAATAAAACCTTATCAAATAAACTTTCTTTAGGATCTCTAGGTTTTTTATTCATTATATCTGGTTCTGCTTTTTCAAAGGATAAAGCAATATCTTGAATACCATCAGTAACTACATTTAACCAAAGTAATTGAATCGCAACTAATGGCATTGGCATATCAAAAGCAATTGATAGTGTAAAGAACAAGACTTCTGCTAAACCACAAGATATTAAGAAATATGTAATCTTACGAATATTAGCATAAGCTACTCTTCCTTCTAAAACTCCATTTACAATTGATTTAAAATTATCATCAATGACAATCATTTTAGAAGTTTCTTTAGCAATATCAGTTCCACTACCCATAGCTATTCCAATATTAGCTACTTTTAAGGCTGGAGCATCATTTACTCCATCACCAGTAACTGCGACAAATTCATCTTGTCTTTTTAATGATTCAACTATTTTTAACTTCTCCATAGGAGTAACTCTTGTGAATATTTTTTTACTTTTAACAAATTCATCAAAAGCTTTTTCACCTTTTTTCAAATATTCTTCTACTTCAGTACCAGTAGTTACTTCATCATAAGTATTAGTTAATTTTAAATCTTTAGCAATCTTAAATGCTGTTAAAGGATGATCTCCAGTAATCATTAATACTTTAATACCAGCCCCAGAACATCTTTTAATGGCATTTACTGCTTCTTTACGAATTGGATCAATAAATCCAACTAATCCCATGAATACTAAATCTTTAATATCTTTTTCACTATATTCAGATTTTTCTTTAATCTTTCCATTCGCAATAGCTATAACACGATATCCATCACTTGATAATTCTTCGTTTTGTTCTTCTATCTTCTTAGGATTAAATTCTGTTCTTAGATTAATCTTTTTACAGAAAGACATTACTACTTCTAATGAACCTTTAATAGTACAATATGTTTCTCCATCTTTCTTATAGAAGACAGCTGAATATTTATTAGCAGATTCATAAGGAATAGTTTCTAATATCTCTATGTCATTAATCTTAGTTTTCATTTTTTCTCCTAAAACTAAGAAAGCTATATCTATAGAATCTCCTATTTGTTCATTCTTATCAAATTTAGCTTCATTATTAATAACACCTAATTTAGCTATTTCTTTAGCATAAGATAAATTCTTACCTACAACTTCTCCATTTACTGAATAACCCGATCCAGAAATACCATATTCCATATCATTAGGTAAAACTATCTTTTTAGCTGTTTGTTCATTAACTGTTAAAGTTCCTGTTTTATCACTAGCTATTACAGTACAGCTACCAAGTGATTCTACATAATTTAATCTCTTCGCAACTACTTTTCTCTTAGCCATTTTATTAGAAGCAATTGTTAAAGCCATAGTTAAAGCTAATGGTAATCCTTCTGGCATAGCTGATACTGCTAAGGCTATAACTGAGACTAAAACTTCATGGAAAGGAAGACCTTTACTAAATAATAAAGCAGCTAAAATTATTGCTAATACTCCTATTAAAACACTTATTTGTCTAGAGAATTTATCAACTCTAATCGTAAGAGGTGATTTTTCTTCTTCCGTTTCATTTAATGTATTGGCAATTTTACCAATTTCAGTATTTAAACCTACTCCAACTACAATAGCTCTAGCTCTACCAGTAACTACACTAGTTCCAGCAAACACCATATTAGTTTGAGAAGTAATAGCTAATTCTTTATTAGCTAGCATTTTAGCATTCTTTTCTACAGCTAAACTTTCACCAGTAAGAATTGATTCATCAACTGTAAAATTATGAGCTTCTACTAAACGTAAGTCAGCTGATATCTTATCTCCAGATTCTAAGTAAACATAATCTCCAACAGTTAGTTCTTTAGAATCAATTAATACTTCATGACCATCACGATCTACTTTTACTTTTTCTGGTACTAAAGATGCTAAAGCTTCAACAGTAGTATTAGCTTTGTTTTCTTCATAAGTACCTATAATTAAATCTACTAATACAATAAAAATAATTGCAAAAGCATCTACTACTTCACCAACCACAAAAGAAGCTATTATCGCAACTATCAACAGTAAGACAATAGGATCAACCATTTCCAATAAGAATATTTTTAAAATGCTATCTCTTTCTTTTTTAGGTAATTCATTTTTTCCATATTTATTAAGTCTTTTAGTAGCTTCTCTAGTACTTAAACCATATTCATCTACTTGAAATCTTTTAAATACTTCATCAATTGTCATAGCATAGTATCTATTTTCTTTCATAAAATCACCAGAACTTTCTATCTTAATATATTATACCAAACTTACTAAAAAGAAAAAAGGAGGTAATTTCCTCCTTTACATATATTATCCTTTATATTCAGTTTTATAACCATGATTTTCTTTTGGTCTTTTATCATTAGGATACATTACATCCGTATAAATATCTTCTTGTAATTTTTTCACGATATTATACACCTCTGTATAATTTGAAATACTATTAATACTAATAGAAGCAACACCACTTTCAGAACTTGCTTGACTACTTGTTAGAATTATATCTCCTACATTAAATTTTTGATCAAATATACCTCTCTTTAAATCAACATGTGATAATTCTGCGAATGGTTTTGCTTTAAAACTTTTAACAAAAATACCCTCACTAACATAAACTGCATGATCAGTAACAATATACTCTGTATTCTTATAACGCTTAAATACTAATAAAGCTCCTCCTAAATACAACCAAACAGGCATCATATGAAATAATAAGAATGGAATCAAAAACATCAAAAATGATTTGTCATCACTAAATATAGCAGCTCCTAAAAATATAGAATCAAATAATGCCCACATAATAGCAAAAGGTAACATAGGATTAAATATGCCTTCAAAAACAAAGCACTTTTTATCAGGTTTACCTTCATATAAAATCTTTTCATTAGTTCCTATTAGCTTTTTTAAATCCTCTTTCATCAATATCTCTCTTTTCTAATTTTATTCTTGTTAAATATTCTTCATCATTTTCTCCTGCTACATAAGCTCCACAAGCTAATTGTACTTTCAATGAAGCAGGATTATCCTTATGAACAGATAAATATATTTCATCTTCTTTTATTAATTCTTTACACTTTTCAATTGCTAAACGCAATCCTTCTTTAGCATAGCCTTTTCCTCTATATTCAGATAATATTGCATATCCAACATGTCCTGGACCTGATTGTAAAAAATCATTTAAATAATGTCTTATTTTAAATAATCCCACTATTTTATCATCATCCCACAAAAAGAAATAAGTATCCGGAACATATCCCTCAGGTAAATCTAATCCTTCAGAATGTCTTAATAATTGAGGAATTGTCTCATTTACAAACTCTTCTTTAGTAACATCATAATATATATTTTGAAAGCCATTTTCTTGAGCCGGTATTGCTTTTATAGCTTTATATTCTTCATCAACATCATCAAAGTTTATCTTTTTTAAATATATCATTTTATCACCCCTAATTGAATTCAAATGCATATCCAACATCTGATAAATAAAATTGTTTTTCTTCTGCTAAAAAAGCGTTGTAATCAACATAAACATTTAATTTTGAATCATTAATATCCAAATATAAATTATTTTCTAAATTACTAATTCCTCGTTTATTCATATATTCTTGATAAGTTATTTTAGAATTAATAATATTTTTATTTATTTCTTCTTGATAATAATTTTTAAATTTATCATCTATAGCTTTAACTACTATTTCTTTATCTAAATCAAACAGCTTTAGTACTTCATCATCTGTTAATAGTTTTAATTTCTTCAAATTAATAATATATGATTTAAAACTAACATCAGGAGCACCTTCATACTTAGAATCTTCTACTTCAATAAATAGAGATAAAATATTTCCTGATACTTGATAATGATAAGATATGTAACATGTCTTATTATCTTTATAATTATTAGTAAACTCCATAATTGATGAGTTAACTTGTTCGCTAATTTTTTTAACATTAATATTTGGAATCTGTTGATTATAATCACTATTTTCATAATATGTATAAACTATATCTTTTGACTTATCTAATACTACATTACTATTATTTAATAGTAAATAAACTCCATATACTATCAAAGCTATAATAAATACTATTATTAATATAAACCATATTTTTAATTTTTTATTATCCATACTATTCTCCTAATCATATGCATTTAAATGAATAAATGACGTATAGCTTCTAGCATTAGATGTAGTTACTCCAGCACCTGTATTACAATCTACTACTTTTCCATTACCTACATAGAATCCTACATGACCTGCAGTACCTCCTAATGTCATAAATACTACATCACCTGGAACTAATTTAGAATAATCAGAATACATTGTAGTTCCTTTTACATTACATGAACCCCAAACAGTAGAACGAATAAAATTACCTTCAATCATATTAAAGTGCTTTAATACCTGATAAACAAAGTGTGAACAACTGCATTTTCCCCCAACTTTCAAAGGCCCTGAAGCAGTAAATTCATAAGACATTTTACCTATCCATGATTTAGCATAATTAGCCACTTCATTACCATTTGCTTTTCTAGAAATCTTTGCTTCAGCATGTGAATCATTATAAACAAGTTTTACTTTACTATCTCCAACTGTACAAACTCTTGAAGAAAATTTATTACCCACGTAACTGGCATCCTTACCTTTGCCAGATTCATAACCACCTGCATCAGGAATTATTGGAGTGACATTTTCTTCATCATCAACAGGAGTATATTCAGCCTTAGTCTCTACATTTACATTTTTAGATTCTTTTATACAAGCCGCAAAACTAAATGCCTTATTATCTGTTTCAGAAACCAGGCCTATAACTGCGCCCATAATAATTGGTAAAAAGAATACTATCGCAGCTGCAATAAATTTATTAATTATTTTTTGAATACCTTTCTTTTCTTCAGGATTCATCATTAATTTCATTAAATCAATACTAACCATTACTAATAATATTAATGGTACAACAATTTTAATTAAACTTATAACATTGTTAGACACTAAAAAGATACTAGATAAAACTTTATCAGTACAACAACTTCCTAAATCATTACT
>JAEEGL011884898.1_pt1 | contig 10613 bp, 12 predicted proteins | sample 9134231 | NCBI WGS metagenome assembly JAEEGL01 (sample SAMN16246548, study PRJNA631951) | gut metagenome | biome: gut microbiome; feature: rumen; material: fiber-attached | host: Bos | place: Iran: Karaj | collected 2018-10 | reverse complement strand
CTATAATTAGTATCTTTAACATAATATAAATTATTCAAATATTTTAAACAAACATCATAATTATAGCCATATTTATTCATCAAATAATAAATAGTTCTCTCATCATAAGTAAAATATAATTTATTCCTAATTTCATCTAATGTCATAAATTTTATATCAATAAATTTATTTTTACTTCTAACTTTATCAATAACACTATTTTTAATATTATTATTTACTACTAATATAGTATTGTTATCTAATTTATCATAAAACATATATGTACCTCACACTAATGAACTTCCCAATTAATAGGTTTAATTCCCTTAGATTCTAGATAAGTATTAGTTTTAGAAAAAGGCTTACTACCAAAAAAACCATAATTAGCAGAAAAAGGACTAGGATGAGGAGATTCTATTACTAAATGTTTATTATTTGTAATTAAATTCTTTTTACTTCTTGCATAATTACCCCATAATATAAAAACTACAGGTTCATCCTTTTCATTAATCTTCTTGATAATAGCATCTGTGAATATCTGCCACCCCACTTTATTGTGTGATAAAGGCGTATCTTTTTTAACAGTTAATACACTATTTAAAAGTAAAATTCCTTGTTTTGCCCAGTCAGATAAATCACCATTAATTCTCTTAATACCAAGGTCATCATATAATTCCTTATAGATATTTTTCAATGAAGGTGGTAGTTTTATATTATCATTCACGCTAAATGATAAACCATTTGCTTCCCCAATACCATGATATGGATCTTGTCCTAAAATAACTACTTTAACATCCTTATAATCTGTAAGATACAAAGCTCTTAAAACATCTTTTTTAGGAGGATATACTATATCTTTCTTATATGCACTATTTATAAAACTTACAATTTCTTTAAAATAATCTTTTCTATATTCATCACTTAAAATACTATCCCAGGAATTATTTACTAATTTTATCATATTTAATACCACTTAAAAACTATTACTCAGGTACTTCTCCTATACCATCTACTAAAAATGTGCATCGTGAATCAGTCACAGAACAAGAAGTAGCAGAACAAAAACTAACTGGTGGTGCACCATATAAGCCATCATTAGTATAAATCCAAATTTCACAATTAGAAACATCATTACATTCATCATCAGACATATAATTACAATTAACACTAGAATTTACACTATTATAAGGGTTTTTAATTATAGGATCGCCATTATCATCTGTTTCCTCAAAAGATAAAAATCCATAAATAGCTAGTTCTTTTAGCGTAATTTCTTTATTTGCAAAAGAATGTCCTAGTCCTCCAGGGCAATAATCATAATGCTTATAACTACATTCAATATTATAGTTTGTAACAGCTGATTTAATATTAGAAATAAGTATATCCTCTTGTTTTTTCTTTGCTTTATTAACACCATTAATTGTTACAGGAATTGTAATGCCTACTACAATAGCAAGTACAATAATAGTAGCCAATAATTCAATTAAAGTAAAACCTTTTTTATTCATATTATCACCTAATTAAATTATATATTTTTTATATAATAAAGTAAAGAAAAAGACTTATAATTAAGTCCATTTTTGATATAAAGTGTCAACAGCTACAGCATTCAATGTTTCATCCGCTCTAACATTAGCTAAATATGCATAATATGCTGCCGCTCCTATCATAGCAGCATTATCTGTACAATATTTAATGTCAGGATAAGAAAAATTGATATTTAATTCTTTAGACATTATTTCTAATTTTTCTCTCAAGTAACTATTAGCAGCTACTCCTCCAGCTAGTACCAAATTTTTAACATTATATTCTAATATTGCTCTTTTTGTTTTATTGATAAGTACTGTAACAACTCTTTCCTGAAAAGAATTGCATACATCATTAACTCTAATTTCATTACCACGCTGTTTTTCATTATGTACTAAATTAACTACAGCAGATTTAATACCACTAAAACTAAAATTATATGTATTATCATTTAATGGATAGGGTAAATCATATGTATCTGTTCCTAATTTAGATAATTTATCTATCTTAGGACCACCTGGATATTCTAAACCAACAATTTTAGCAACCTTATCATAACATTCTCCAACAGCATCATCTAAAGTAGAACCTATTCTCTTAAAACTATAGTCTTTATCCATATAAACTAAATCAGTATGTCCTCCAGATACAACTAAAGATATTAATGGAAATTCTAATCTTTTATTTAAATTATTAGCATATATATGCCCAGCAATATGATGAACAGGAATTAATGGTTTATTTAAAACCAAAGATATTGTTTTAGCGCATTCAACTCCAATAAGCAATGAACCAATAAGGCCAGGACCATAAGTAACTCCAACTATATCAATATCGTCTAATTTCATGCCCGATTTTTCAACCAATTCATCTAATACAATAGTAATAGATTCAATATGACTACGACTGGCTATTTCTGGAACTACTCCCCCAAATTTTTTATGAATATCAATCTGAGAAACTACTACAGTAGCCACTTCTTCCATACCATTTTTAATAATACTCATACTTGTTTCATCGCAAGATGATTCAATAGCTAAACAATAAATATCTTTCATCATCATCACCTCTTTTCCATTAAAATACCATCTTCATCTCCATAGTAATATTTTCTAATTCCAACCTCTACAAAACCATACTTTTTATACAAATTAATTGCCTTAACGTTACTTTTTCTAACCTCTAAAGTTATATTATCTAATTTTTTTTCATTGTAAATATTAATAATATAATCCATAAGCATAGAACCAATTCCCATATGTCTATATTCCTCTAAAACCATTATATTATCTATTTCCATTCTATCATAAATAATAGAATACTCTAAATAGCCAATAGAACGATTATCAATATAATATTCTATTCTATATAAAAAAGGATTGCTATTATTAGTTATCACTTCTTTAATCATTTTTATTTTCTAAAGCTCCTGGAAGTTTTAAATAATTAGGAACTAAATAATGATAATTAATAGTTTCTTTAAATGAATAATAATTTACTACCTTAGGAATATTAATATTCACTTTGTTAACTTTATTATTACATATAATATCAAATTCATTACTTACAATATATGGATTATATTCTTGAATTAATTTTTCTATTTCACTTTTTGACATAAATACTTCATTTATTACTTCATCATAATTTTTATCATACAATCCGACATAATAATTATTGTGTCGAGCATTTATTAATGACATTATATAATCAAACTTTTTATTACTACTAAGAGCTAATTCTTTTAAACTAGATACAGGATGAATATATTTATTAATTAAATAACCATATGTTTTAGCAATAGTAACACCAATTCTTACTCCCGTAAAAGATCCAGGACCAACAGAAACCATAATATCATCTATTTGATTAGCATCAATTTTAGCAGCATCTAAACACTCTTTTATATATTTAATAACATATTTAGAATGCTCCATATGAAGATTATCAATTCTTTCAGTCAAAGTTTTACCATCTTTTAGAATAGCAATAGATACATCAGAAAATGATGTATCTATAAACAACGTTATCATAAAATATCCTCACAAACATCAATATATTTATCTCCATAAGGATGCAATATAATATTTCTAGTATTTTCATCTACTATTCTAAATTCTATATCAAGCCTTTCTTCCGGCAAATAATCACGAATCATATCTGCCCACTCAATAATAGTTACTCCACCCTTTTGAAAATATTCATCTAACATTAAACTTTCAACCTTGTCTTCAACACGATACATATCCATATGATATAAAGAAAGTTCTCCATTATACTCTTTAATAATATTAAATGTAGGAGAAGATATTTCTGGAATAGCCATTGCTGATGCAAAAGCCTTCGTAAAAACCGTCTTACCACTACCTAACTCTCCATTTAAACAAATAACCATATTAGGAAATTTTTCAGATTCAATATTTTGCGCTAATTCCACAGTCTCATTCTCATCATGTACTATAACCTTATATTCATTCATTAATATCTATCCTTTCATTACTATTTAATTATATAATTATCAATATAAAAAAACAATACTTTTTTTGTTTTTTTACACTTATTTAGTTCCAGTTAATTCTAAATATTTTTGATAATATTTATTAACAGTATCTTTATCAAAAGGAACTTCTCTAATTCTAACCTTTTCAATTAAATCACCAAGTTCATATTTCAAAATAAAGTCTAATCTACTAGAATAATGCATTTTCTTCTTATGATACTTATATTCCATTCTATCAAGTATTTTAAAACTACCATTAGGAAATACTCTCAAATCTAAATCATAATCTATATATTTAATTATATTATTATCTACTATAAAAGGTGATGCAATATTACAATAATAAAATAAACCATATTTCTTTAATTGAGCTAAAATATTAAACCACTCATTTTTATAAAAAAACAATATAGCAATTTCTTTAGTTCTATGCGTACGGCCATCATTTTCAGTTAACTTAACCTTATTATTGGCACAAACAAGAATATCATCACTCTTATCTAAGACAATAGCTTCTCCACTAATCCTATCTATTGAACCATCATGTTTATAACAATGAATCTGTAATTTATCCCCTATTTTAATATCTTCATACATAATATAATACCTGCTTTCACTTATTAGTATACAACAAAATGTTTTTTTTAACAATATTTAACAATAACTATACAATTATTAATAATTTTGTTATAATTATAATAAGAATATGGAGGTGGTAACTCATAAAATTATTTAGATGGTTTAAAATTGGTTTGATAACCTTCGTTACCATAATTCCAAGACTATTTCTCCTTGGATTTTATTCAATCATAAATCCAACTAAAGCAAATAAATTAAAATATAAAGGAAAGCCAATTATACCTATTGTTGTTTTATGTATAACAATATCAACATATTTAGTATGTATATTTGTTATAACGAGATGGTATGTACAAAAATTAAAATTAGATTTTCTAATAAATGATATAGCAAATGCTACTAGCCAACTAAACGAAGCAACAAATCCTACAAGCATTAAATATTTACCTGAAGATATAAATGAAGAATTTGCAAATATTAGTTACCTAGATAAAGATTTAACCGAACTAATAAAGCAAAATAGTGATACAGTTGGTTGGATATATTTAAATAATACTAATGTTGATTATCCAGTATTACAATACAAAGATAATGATTATTACCTAAAACACGATTTTAATAAAAGAAATAACTATAATGGTTGGGTATTTGCAGATTATAGAGATGATTTTAAATATTTTGGAACAAATACAATTGTATATGCCCATAATTTAGTAAACAGAAAAATGTTTGGTTCATTAGTATGGTGTCTAAAAGAAAATTGGTACACGAATGAAGACAATAGATATATTAAAGTATCTACTCCAATTGCTAATACGGTATGGCAAATCTTCTCTATATATGTTATACCACCTGAATCTTACTACATAAAAACATATTTTGCTACCAAAGAAGAACATCAAGAATTTCTAAAAAAGATAACCGAAAGAAGCATATATGATTTCAAAGTAAAATTAGATACTGATGATAAAGTATTAACATTATCTACCTGTACAGATGATGGTACAAAAAGAGTTGTTATTCATTCAAAATTAATAAAAGTAGCCTATAAAGAAAACTGATACAAAATGTATCAGTTTTTATCTTATTACTACTCTTGAAGTAATTAACTTAGATGCATCATCGGAAGAAGCACCATAATAGAAAATACCATTAGAATTATTATCAATCATATTACTTCCTCTAATAAACCAATCATGTATTTCATCTATAAATATCGAATGGTTATTATACCAAGCTCCATTGGATGAATTATCTAACATAATTTCTTTAGTAGCATCACCTAATATAAAACTATCTTTAGAATATAAATTATAATCAGAATTTAAAATTGGAATTCCCGAAAAATGAGAATTAATTAAAGATAAATCATTATTATTAGTATAATTTGCCATAACAAATTCACTATAATTATTATTCATATTGTATACACCAGAATAATTATTAGTAGTAGAATCACTAGTATAATTACATTCTTTATTAACACAAACTCCATATTTTGAATGTGATAAGTATGCGACAGCTCCCCATTCTGTATTTTTTATCATATGATAATTATTACCCTTATTAATTATAGAACTATAATAATTGGATAAATAATTATTAGTCCAAACATTAGAATTAGGTAATATATTAAAATTTAAATTATTAGATAAACAAGATTCCATATTACAATCAGCAGTCATCTCATATTTAGAAACCCAAAAACCATATAATTCTTTATTAGATAAACTAAAAGCAGAATGTGTAAAATATTTATTATTATCATTAGAACTAACAGGAATTGTTTTATCAAAATTGTTATAACATAAATTATTAGAACAATAAATTGTACCACTAGAATAATTATACTTTTCAAATTCAATATCTATTCCTTCATTGTAAGCATTATAAGAAGCATAATTATTATCTCCAGTAACATTCCATACTCTATATTTATATCTAGGTATCCATACATAAAATTCACTTATATCATTATCATCTACAATAGTACCCAAAGGACTATTTGAGTAATAATCAGCCGTCGTAATTGGATAAAAATCATTATATCCACAAACCAAATCTTCATCAAAAATAACTATATTATCTCTAAAATTAGAAGATATAATTTTATCATTTAATAATTTATTATAAATATAAATATCACTAATAGTAATATTAGCTTTCTCACCATAAGTAACTAAAGAATAATTAATTGTATTATCAATATCAGCATCAAATAATCTTTCACCATTTATATATAAAACTATATGATTATTAGAAAACAAATAAGTCATAATATAAAATTTATTATTTTCTATAGCATAATTATCTATATTATATTCATTACCACTAACATTAAGAATAAACATATTATTAGTATAAGTAATACTACTACCTGGAAAAGATATAATCTCATTACTTAATCCAATTTCATTTAATTTAAATCTTGTAACAATAGAACCAACATTAGATAAATAAGTGTTAATTCTAAATGGAGAATCATTTAAAATAATATCACCAGATGTAACATTCAATTCTTTATTAACAATAATGTTGTTTTTATTATTAGATAAATCATGAATATATCTATCATCATTCCTAACTATTATACTATTAGCCCATTCCATTGAATCATAATCATACCATTGATTATTCTTATCTAAATTAGCATAATCAGCCAGTTTCCACTTACTAATTTTTTCATCATAAAATACTGGAATCATATTTTTTTCTAAAATAGGATGATTTGCTCCACTAACATCAAGTGTTTTATAAAAAGACGAACCATTAGTAACTAAATTAGCTTGAAATGATTTACCTAACTGATTATTAGGAGTTCTTATATCAAGCCATACCCTAACATTTAAAGTTATTTCTTCTTGAGGATATAAAATGATATTACTTTTCAATATATTATTATGATCATTTAAAATAAATGGCCTGTCATTATCAATCATAATTTTAATATAATTTGTATCGATAGCATTTAAAGCATCACTATTTAGCATTTTAATATCAAATATATAAGCAAGTGTCCCAATATTTTTAATTTTTAACTCATATGGATTAGAATTCATTCCAATAGTATCATTAACAGGGAAGGCATTGTCTAAATTAATAGTGGATCCTTCTACAAACTCTAAATCCAAAATACCTGTTCTATAAACAAACTCATTAGTATCATCGACATTAATAAATAAAGAATATGTAGTACCAGAAAGAGAAATAGCCACAAAAACAATAGCTATTAAAAAGATATAATTTCTTTTACTAAGTAATTCTTTCATAACCACACATCCTTTCTCGTATATTATTCTATTACATACGCATATATTTTAATAGTTCCCAAAAATACTTTATCCATCATTGAATTAGGAATAGTATCATAATCAGTCCATAAACTTAAATTAATTTTATCCATTTGATATGCTTCCAAAGAAGTGTCTAATAAAACATAATTTGTCTTATCAATTCCTAATTGTTTATTAATACTATCATCTTTTAAAATTTTATCATTTAACTTAAACGGACCAATATATTCAAAATTATAAGTTAACATTCCACGAATATATTGAGTATCTAATGTAGTATTATTAGACCTTTCTAATATAACACGATAATTAATAGTATCATTAGTATTATTCCTAACAACAATATCTTTATTTTTAATTTCTGAAAGAGAATCATCATCATCTTTAACGTGACCTAAAGAATCATATATTACACTATCAGTAGGAACAATTTTAATCTCATTACTACTCTCAATAATAGTATAATTATCATATACAGAAACCTGTTTATCACCTAGTTTTTTACTACTATCTTGAGAATAATAATCACCACTTATATCATTTACACTACCATCTTTATTATACTTAATATTTGCATTATCTGGTACATATACCTTTTCCCCATGATAATTAATCACACCAGAACCATTAGTATAATATGTAGTATTACCATCCTTATATGAAACTTCTACTATATCATTATCAATTATCTCAATTAATTTATTATCACGAATAATAATACTATTACTCTTTCTAACACTAATTATATTAGTACCATTACTAACTGTAGCACCACCATCACTAAAATAAGTAACTTTAATATTATTATCCAAATTTTTAATTGATATCACATCTGCTTCATTATTATTTGGAAATTCTATATTATTGCCATCAAGTTTAATATCATCAGAATTTCTAATAACATATTCTTTTTGTCCATCAATAATAAGTATAGTGCCATCATAAAAATATTTTAAAGTCTTATTACCTACCTTTTCTTCTCTTTCTAAATATGAAACCTTATTATCAGAAATATACTTATCATGAATATCAGAACCTTTTCTAACAAACATATCCATAATAGAATCAGTAATTAATGCACTACCATCAGAATAATAAGTGATCGTGCCATAATCAGTTGTAACAATCTTTTTAATTGTAACAGCTGAAGTAATACAATTAATATCAATTTCTCCAGTATCTTTGATTCCATAACTACCATCTTCACGTGGGCCTATTCTTGATATTTGACCACTTTTAGATACTTTTAATGCATAACCATCACTAAAATAATAAATAACATAATTTCCAGACTCAACTTTTTTTACTACTAATATTTCTCCCGCTGAAATAAATTTATTATTTTTAATTATAGTATCTTTAGCAAAGCCTTCCGTAACAGGAAGAATGTTATCAAATATAAATCCATCAATATCATCAGAAAAATTTACTTCTATTTTTTCATTTGCTAAAGCTATTTTAGGAGTATCACTAGTTTTCAATTTCCAAATTGTAAATAAAATTAAAAGTGACACAAATACTAACCCTAATAGAATCAAAAGCAAATAAAACCAAAATCCATGACGTTTAAGTAATAATATAAACCAATTATCTTTCTTTTCAAGTAATATTCTATTTTCTTTTTTATTAAGTTCTATTACTTCTATTTTTTTTCTTGACATATTACACATCCAAACTATTTAATTATTTTTGTTTTTCTACCCAAACCTCTAAACATTTTCATAATATCATAAGAGAATATAGCTAAACATGGAATAATTACAATAATTAATAAAGCTCCCTTACTAGCAAGTAAATCCTGTAAATATCCTAATTTAGGAACCTTAAGTATTACTTTACCTAAAATATTATCATATGGAACAGGTGCTTCATCAGCAATATTATTAGCATCACCCTTTGTTTTATAATAATTATTACCTAAAGTAGAATCATAATATTTATCAATAATTCTATGTGTTATTGTAATACCACTAAACCTTTCATCAGGTGAAATAAATGTAATAATGTCTTCTTCGCTTAACCTCTCCTCAGGTACTTTCTTAGTAACCACTATATCTTTTACTTTTATATTAGGTAACATACTACCAGACATTACAACATAAGCATTAAATACTGGTGGTGTATAATCACCCTTTAGTGCTCTAATTTTAATATCTGCAACATATAAAAGTAATGTTCCACCAATTAACAATAACCAAATAAATATAGCATAAGATATAACACCAACCATATATTTGAAAATATTATCTTTTTGTTTAATGATTTTTACTTTATAATGTTTTACATCAAATCTATTATCAGATTCTACTAATATTTGCCTATTTTGTTCCACACTAAAACACTCCTATTCTCTATTATCAATTATACTAAAATAAATTAAAAAAAACAAGATAAGAATATATTTTTTAATAAAAAAAAGGTAAAAATTTTACCCGATTAATTTACCAAATACTGGAGAGTTTTTTATACTATTATATCCAGTCACTAATTCATCAACTGTCTCTTTATATGGTTTAATAAATGTATTGTTAACATAAACATAACCTCTATATATAGCAAAAGCAATAACTAATACTATAATTACCTTAATAGCTATCTTAAATATTTTAGTATTTCTTCTTCTTTCTTCAATTTTTTCTATTTTCTTTAACCTATTTTCTAATTCAATAACTTTTTCACTTAATTCATTATTCATATACTACCTACCTCTACATAAAGTATAGCATAATTAAACT
>JAEEGL010255263.1_pt1 | contig 10613 bp, 5 predicted proteins | sample 9134231 | NCBI WGS metagenome assembly JAEEGL01 (sample SAMN16246548, study PRJNA631951) | gut metagenome | biome: gut microbiome; feature: rumen; material: fiber-attached | host: Bos | place: Iran: Karaj | collected 2018-10 | reverse complement strand
TTAGACCATGCGTAAACTCCTGACCCACATCGCCGCGCTGACCGGTATCGTGCCCGAAGGCGTCCTGCGGAAACAGGGCGCTGAGATGGCATCGACCGGCACGCTCGAAGATGCCTGGCTGCTGGTCGAGGACGGCAGGATCGCGGCGTTCGGCCCGATGGACCGTCCCATGCCGGAGGCCGGCGAAATCCTCGACTGCAGCGGCAGTCTGGTCCTTCCCGCCTTCTGCGACAGCCATACGCATATCGTCTATGCCGGCAGCCGCGAGGGCGAGTTCCTGGACAAGATCGAAGGCCTCTCCTATGAAGAGATCGCGGCCAGGGGTGGCGGTATCCTCAATTCGGCCGACCGCCTGCACGAGACGACGGAGGACGGACTGTTCACCCAGACGATGGAGCGGGTCCGTGAGATGATGGCCATGGGAACCGGTGCGATTGAAATCAAATCCGGTTACGGGCTGCGGACGGAAGACGAGTTGAAAATGTTGCGGGTCATCCGGCGGGTCCGGGAAAGCGTCCCCGCCGAGATCCGGGCGACCTTCCTGGGAGCACACGCCATAGGGCGCGGGTATTCCCATGAAGAATATGTCCGGCTGGTCTGCGAAGAGATGATCCCCCGCGTCGCGGCCGAAGGACTGGCGGATTATGTCGATGTCTTCTGCGACGAAGGATTCTTCACGGTCGATGATACCGACCGGATCCTGACGGCGGGACGTGCCGCCGGGCTGCGCCCGAAAATCCATGCCAACGAACTGGCTGTCAGCGGCGGCGTCCAGGTCGGCGTCCGCCACCAGGCCCTTTCCGTAGACCACCTGGAGCGTACCACGGATGCCGAGATCGAGGCCCTGCTGGGCTCAGCGACCATGCCGACCATGCTGCCGGGATCCTCGTTCTTCCTCGGCCTCCCCTATGGCCGTGCCAAGGATTACATATCCGCAGGACTGGGCGTCGCATTGGCATCCGACTACAATCCCGGCTCCTCTCCTTCCGGCGACATGCGTTTCGTCATGGCCCTGGGTTGCATCAAGATGCGGCTCACGCCGGTCCAGGCGCTCAACGCCTGCACCCTCAACAGCGCCTACGCCATGGGCGTCGCCGACACCTGCGGTTCCATCACCCCGGGGAAATGGGCCAACCTGCTGATCTGCCGGCCGGGCTTCAACCTTACCATGATTCCCTACCTGCATCATACTCCTTTTCTCCGCAACGTTCTGCTGAAAGGAGAATATAAATGGTAGGGCATCTTTTTTCGAGAACCGACAAGCGTTCCCAAAAGGGACAAGGAGCCGAAGGCGACCGGCCGGAGGCCGAATGCCCCCTGAAAGGGGGCTCCGCGAAGCGGTGGGGGTTGGGACTGGGCATCTTTTTTCGAGTTCGAAAAAAGATGCCCGCCTCTCCCGAGGCAGGCATCCCAAGCAAGAGATTAATTAATGATTGAGAGGGTTTTATGAAAGGTACCCTATAAAGGTCCGTCGGCCAGAACGGCCGGCGGGCCTTTGCGTCTTACCGTCTAGTTGCCCGGCGTGAAGATCACCTGATAGTTGAAGGTGATGTCTTCCTGCCACTTGGTCTTGACAGTTACAGTTACATCATAAGCGACCGGCTTCTGGAGTTTCACCTCACCGGTATAGTTGAACTTCAGCGTGTTGCCTTCAATCGTGAAGAGGTCCTTCACGGCAGGGCTGAGGCTCTCCGGCTCGGCGACCAGGGTCTGCTGGATGTCATAGGCATCCGCGGCGGAGCGGTTGGCGGCGAAACCGTTGTTCGTGCTGCCGGTGGCCGTGTTGCCGATGGTCCACTCACCGTTCTCCATGACCGTGTAATTCGTCGTGACGCCCGGACGGACATCCTGGATCTTGATACCGGAGAGGAGGTTCTGGGTATAGACCTTCTGGTCCACGACCTTCACCGTTATGTTCGCAGGCGTATTGTACACGAACGGCGTGTAACGGCGGACCTCATAGGTGCTGTAGTCTTCCGGAGTACCGACACCGTCAAAGCGGGTCTTGATCGGGAAGGTTGCCGCACCGTCACCGATACCGGACGTGATGCTGAGATCGGCACGGATACCGATGGCCGGCAGGTTCGTCATGTAATAGAGCGTATTGTCGGCATTCCAGAGGTCGGCATAGGTCGTTCTGGCATCGGTCGGGTTCGGGAGCGCCTTGGCGGCCAGGGTCTCGTCAGAATAGCCGAACTTGACAGTCAGGCGGGCTGCAGCCAGGTCTTCCACGATCTTGTCCTCCGCATCGACGACATTCCAGGCGCGCTTCAGGAAGTCGACACCTTCAACGTCGTACTTGTACAGTTTGGAACGACCGCCGTCAACCGTATTGTCATCGGCCCAGTATTTCGGCTGGATCTGGGTGTAGAAGACACCGTCCTCGCTGGCGACGAACTCCTCGACATGCTTGAAGTTGTAGGCCGGGACTTCGTAACCGACCTTCCAGACGAGCCGGACTTCCTGGCCGATGTACGTCGTGACATTCCGCTGGAGCGGACGGTCGAGGGCCGCGATTTCAAGCAACTGCTTGGCCGAAAGGGCCTTGCCGTTCACCTTGGTCTCCAGGAAGACGTTCTGTGCAACATTCAGATAGGCCTTGTCTCCCGGCGCCGCGGCAGCCTTGAGCTTATCGATGAGTTCGGCGGTGGCAAAGGCATCCGCATCGGAGAAGTCAGCAGCCTTGGTCACACCGGCGGCCTCGAAGGCAGCCTTGATGGATGCGGCCAGCGGAGCGGACTGGGCATAGTAGGTACCCGTCTGGGCGTCGTAGCCCGTTTCGGGATCGTTGATGACGAAGGTGCAGTCCGGCGTCACGGTCACCGTGACAGGCTCACGCTTACGGTCAACCGTGCTGAAGACGAATTCGACCTTGACCCGGATATCCGTCATCTCATAGGTCGCCTTGACCGTATAGGTCTGGTCCCAGGCGAAACCGGAGACATTCGCATACAACTTTTCGTTCTCGATGATCGGGTAGATGTCGATACCGTCGACTTCTTCGCCTTCCTCATCATAAACTGCCCATTCGGTCGGAACGGCGTGGCTGAGGTCGCTCAGTTTCAGGCCGAATTTCTCGTCGCCCGGGAGGTTCGGGCTGTCCGCCGCGAAGGAAGTCTCCACTTTCGTGCGGGCATATTTGGCCGTTTCGCCGTTGAAGAGGGCATGGTCCGTATCGGCATCCTCGGCATACGTCCAAACGATGTCGTCGGTGACGACCTTGAACGTTGCGGTCGGCTTGGTTACGGTCACCGTAAACTTGGCATCGAGGGTCTGGTCGCCCATACCGGTGTAGAAGGAGTAGGCGCCGACAGCGGTGTGGCCGCAGGCCTCCTTGAGTTGGGAGGCGCTCTTCGCCTCGTTCATCTTGACGGTGGCATAGCCGGCTTCATCCTTGCCGTCTTTCAGCAACTCCTTGTCATTGTCCGGATTGTAAGTGATCTCGAAGTCGAACGACTTTTCGGGAAGCGGGAGCGCGTACTTCTTGCCGAAGAGTTCCGCATAGGTATATTTCTCGTTCCCTACCTGATAGAGCACGACGGCGTCCTTGAACATGGTGATGACGGTTTCCTTGTCATTCCAGTCGATCTCGGCGGTCTTGTCGGCGACCTGCCAGGCATTCCGCTCTGTATTGTAAACATACGGATCCGGGAGCACGGTGATGTCGGAAGCGGCATCGTGGGCCGGGAAGAGGGTTACGTAAGGGCTGGAGATCTCGATGTCGCGGGCGACTTCACTATCTTCACCCTTTTCAACCTTATAGTTGACTTCCAGGGCGGTGGCATAGGCAGCACGGACCTTGTAGTTCTCCAGGTCGGCCTTGTTGTACATATAGGCGACATTGCTGGGATCGGACGTCGGATTCTGCGGATCGGTCAGATCGATCAAAGGCATGTAGCCGACCGGATTGAGGGCGTTGTAGCCAAAGGCCTCGAGATTGAAGTGTTTCGGAAGGAAGGTGACGACGATTTCACCGGCGGCGGCTCCCTTCTTGACATTGATGATTTCCAGTTCAGGAGCGGTATCTCCGTCCGCGCGGGTCTTGACGGCCTTGGTGTTGAAGGAGAGGATGTCCTCGCCCACGGCGGCCAGTTCTGCAGCGGCATCAGCCGGGGAAACCTTGAAGGTGGCTTCGGTGGCCTGGCCGAGCAGCATGGCAATCTGTGTCTGGCCGGCAGCGTCACCCTGGGTCATCTCGCTGTAATTGACAGTCATCTTGCCATCATCATAGTCCGGGACGAAAACGATGGACTGGATGCGGCTGAGGAGTTTCTCGATATTGACCTCGGCTGCGGCAAGACGCTTCTCGATTCCTTCGATCTTCGCGTTGATTTCCGTGCGGAGGTTGTTGATTTCCGTGGTGATCCTCGTATCAAGCTGTCCAACCTTGCCGTCGAGCACCTCGATATCGGAAATGGCTTTCGCCAGTTTGTTATTCAAGGTCTCGGTGAGCGTCTGCAGGGCCTCGATGTCTTCCTCAGCCTTGGAGATGCGGCTGGCATTGGCGGAAATCTTGGCCTCCAGTTCGGTTTTCAGCGCGGCATCCTTGTCGTCGGAATACTTCTGGAGTTCCGTCTTCAGGGTTGCGTCCTGTTCTACTGCATAGGCCTTTACCTCATTGAGCTTGTTCACCAGTTCCGTGGTCTGCCAGGTCTCGAAGGCGACCTTGGAAAGGTAATCCTGGGCGACCTGGGCCTTGAAATTGTCCAGCGCGGTACCGAGTTCGCCAACCTGGCCTTCAAGGGAGCCAAGACGAGTCGTAAGGGTCGTGACGGCATCCTGGATATCCTTGACCGTCGTGTTGACAAAGTTCTGGAAGGTCGCCGCGTCCAGTTTCTTGTCGATGTTCTGCTTCATGAGCTCGATATCGGCATTGATGGCCGTAATCTGGGCGTCTAGGTCGCTGATGTCGCCCTCGATGGTCGTACGGGCCGCTTCGAGGGTCGATACGGCGGACTGCAGGGTCGCTACCTGAGACTCGACAGTCGCCACTTTGCCGGTCTCAAGGGCAGTGATCTGCTTCTGCAAATCCTTGATGTCGTCGTCATAGTCCGTACAACCGACGGCGACCAGTGCCGCCCCACCGAGGAGCAGCGCTGCGAGTTTTGAGAATTTTACTTTCATAAAAATATTGGTAGAATTAAACATTTGTGCTTATTCGAGCGTGCCGATGACGACCCGGTTCTTGACATTCTCGGCGAAGGGCTGGACGGTATCGCCCTTGAAGTCCGTCGCAATCCGCGCGGCGGGAACGCCGGCATCGACAAGGACTTTCAAGACGGCATTGACCCGGCGCTCGGACAGGCCGAGATTATGCTTCGGACGGCCGGTCATGCGGTCGGCGTAACCGACGATGATCACGTTGAACTCCGGATTGGCTTTCAGCCATTCCGCGGTCTCGAGCAGTCTGGCTTTTTCCTGTTTGGAGATGACGGAGGAGTCGAGGGCGAAGAAGGTGTTGAATCCGTGTGCCGCGGCGATGGCTGCATGCTCGGCGGCAGCCGCACGGGCGGCCTCTTCGGCGGCACGGCGCTCAGCTGCGAGGCGTTCGGCCTCTTCGCGGGCGGCGCGCTCACGCGCTTCCGCTTCCATGCGGGCACGGCGGGCGGCCTCTTCCTGTGCGATACGGGCGGCTTCGGCCGCTTCCTTTGCCGCTTCCTGAGAGGCCAGCCAGGCGGAGGAAGTCCGGTACGGCTTCCCGCCGAAAGCGAACTTCAGGCCGGCCAGGCCCGTGAAATGAAAGTCCGGATTATCCGCCTTCTTGGAATTGAGATGGTCGGAAGTCACGTTGGCCACGGCTTCCAAATTCAGGAAAAGATTGTCGGCAAGACGGATATCCGTCCCGAAACCGGCACGTGCGGCGCCGTAGACCACGGAACCGTCCCACAGATAACTGAAGAACTCAGACGGGACGACTCCACACACCTTGTTTGCGTTATTATGAAAACCACCGATCACGGCGCCGCCGGCCAGAAGATATGGACGAAGTGTACGTTTATGGTTGTACCCGCCGAAGAGGGATGCGACATCGACCGTCAGGTCAAGGTTCCCACCGACGAGATTGAATGTATATGTCTCGAAAGGGTTCGTGACATTCCCTTTCCCCTGCCAGCCGCCGATACCGAACCGGATGCCGAAGGCAGGATGGAACTGATAGCCGACGGAAACAGCGCCGGCCGGGGAAAGCAGGTCCTTGAAAGCCGTTTCGCCCAAGGTATAGGCGATTCCGCCCTGGACCTGTCCGTACCAGTGCGGCCGGAACTCAATGCTCTCGTCCGTTTTGCTCTGCTGGGCAGAGAGGGACAGCGGGAACAGGACCGCAGACAAGAGGAGAGAAATTACGATACGTTTCATCTGTTTATATTTATTTTTTCTCGTTGCGTATTTTATATGATACGGCAAAAGTAATAAGATTTTTCGATTAATCACAAATTTTTTGAATAATTTATGATACGTACCGGCATCCGGAACGGTCCGGGGCATGAACCCGGTCACGTATCACCTATTATAAAATGGGGGGCTGAAAAGGTCAGATCACGTCTTCCCGCTCACGCATGTCTTTCAGACGGAGCTGGATCGTGGAATTGCCGCGATAATAATTCTCGACGACACTGTAGCAGATATCGATCGGATTCCCTGCCTTGATATGGTCGAAATACTCCGCCATGTTGAATCCGATGGCACCGATCTGGTGGTAGGGCTGGGACTCCTGTATCAGTTCCAGCTTAAGGTGCTGCGCGGCGGGACCGACCTTGCGGCCGTTGCCGTCGTCATAGACATTCTCGGTCAGGAAAACCGGGGAATTGTTGCCAGGGCCGAAAGGCTGGAACTGCTTGAGGATCCGGAAGAACTTCGGAGTGATCTGGGAAAAGTCCAGGCGCGAATCCACATCCACGACCGGGGTGCTCATCTCCGTCGTAAGGTGCTCGGAGACATAGGCCTCGATGCGTCGGGCGAATTCGGGGAGGTTCTCTTCCTTCAAGGTCAGGCCGGCGGCATAGATATGTCCGCCGAAGTTCTCGAGCAGGTCGGCGCAGCGCTCGATCGAGTCGTACAGGTCGAACCCGCGGACGCTCCGGGCGGAGCCGGTCACGAATCCATTGGACTTGGTCAGGACGAAGGTCGGCTTGTAGAAGGCCTCGACCAGCCGGGAAGCGACGATACCGACCACGCCCTTGTTCCATTCGGGGTTATATACGATCGTGGCGTTCTGGCAGGCCAGGCATTTGCCGTTCTGGACCATTTCAAGGGCTTCGCGGGTGATTTCCCGGTCGATGCTCTTGCGTTCGTTGTTGTTGTCGTTGATCTGGGAGGCGATGCGGGCGGCGGTCCGGTCATCGGCGGCCGTCAGGAGTTCCACGGCGAGCCGTCCGGATTCCATGCGGCCGGCGGCGTTGATGCGCGGGCCGATCTTGAAGACGATGTCGTCGATGGTCACGTGGTCCGGTTCCAGGTTGGAGAGGGCGATGATCGCCTGCAGTCCCTTGCGGGGCTTTTCATTGAGCCGTTTCAGCCCGAAATGGGAAAGGACGCGGTTCTCCCCCGTCACGCTGACCAGGTCGGACGCGATGCTGACGACCAGCAGGTCGAGCAAGGGCTCCAACTCGGCGAAAGGGATGTCCATGACCTGGGCATACGCCTGGACCAGCTTGAAACCGACGCCGCAGCCGCAAAGGTCGTCGAACGGATAATGGCAGTCCTCCCGCTTGGGGTCGAGCACGGCCACGGCAGCCGGGATCTCGTCCTCGGGAAGATGGTGGTCGCAGATGATCACATCCATGCCCTTGGAAGCGGCATAGCGGACCTTGTCGATGGCCTTGATGCCGCAGTCGAGGGTGATGATCAGGTTGAAACCGTTTTCCGCGGCCCAGTCCAACGCCTTGATAGACAGGCCGTAGCCCTCGTCGTAACGGTCCGGAATGTAATAGTCGAGTTTCTTGGTGAAGCGACCGAGGAAGGAATAGACCAGCGAGACGGCCGTCGTCCCGTCGACATCGTAATCGCCGTAGACCAGGATCTTCTCCTTCCCTTCCACCGCTTTCCGGAGACGGGCCACCGCCTTGTCCATGTCCTTCATCAGGAAGGGGTCATGGAGCGACTCCAGACTGGGGCGGAAGAAGGCGCGGGCCTGTTCAAAAGTACGGATGCCCCGTTGGACCAGCAAGGTGGCCAGCACGGAATCGATACCGAGTTCCGCACTGAGACGGGCGACCGCTTCCGGGTCACCGACCTCCTTGACGAGCCATTTCCTTTCTTTTGACATATCTACAAAGATAGCCATAAAATTCCAAAAATCGAATTTAAGTGTTATTTTTGCACGATTATAAAGAAAAGAGCATTATGGCCATACAGCAGCAACTCAGTGAGCAGGAGATTCAGAGAAGGGAATCCATGAACAAGCTCAGGGAACTGGGCATCAATCCATATCCGGCAGCCCTTTACCCGGTCGACACGACCGCACGGCAGATCCTCGACGGCTACAAGCCGGAGGAAGGCAATTTCCAGGATGTCTGCCTGGCGGGACGCATCATGTCGCGCCGGATCATGGGTGCGGCTTCGTTCATGGAACTCCAGGACGAAAGCGGGCGTATCCAGGTCTATGTCAAGCGGGACGAGATCTGCCCGGGGGAAGACAAGACGATGTACAATACCGTCTTCAAGAAACTTCTCGACATCGGCGACATCGTGGGTATCAAGGGCTTTGCCTTCATCACCCAGACCGGACAGCTTTCGGTCCACGCCAAGGAACTCACCGTGCTCAGCAAGTCGCTGAAGGTGCTTCCGATCGTCAAGACCGATGCGGACGGTACCGTCCATGACGGTTTTTCCGACCCGGAACTCCGCTACCGCCAGCGGTATGTCGACCTGATCGTCAACCCGCAGGTCAAGGATGTGTTCGTCAAGCGGGCGAAGATCGTCCAGACCATGCGTGACTACTTCAACGAGGCGGGCTGCCTGGAAGTCGAGACGCCGATCCTGCAGGCGATTCCGGGCGGCGCCACGGCGCGTCCGTTCATCACGCATCACAATGCGCTGGACATTCCGCTGTACATGCGTATCGCCAATGAACTGTACCTGAAGCGTCTCATCGTGGGCGGATTCAGCGGTGTATATGAGTTCGCGAAAGATTTCCGCAACGAGGGCATGGACAAGACGCACAATCCGGAGTTCACTTGCATGGAAATCTATGTGGCGTACAAGGATTACATCTGGATGATGGCCTTCGTCGAGAAGATGCTGGAGAAGATTGCGGTAGCGGTCAACGGCTCCACGAAGGTGATGATCGGCGGCAACGAGGTGGAGTTCAAGGCTCCGTACCGCCGGATCGGCATCCTGGACGCCATCAAGGAGTATGCGGGCGTGGACGTCGCCGGCATGGGCGTCGACGAACTTCGGGATACCTGCAAGAAACTGAACGTGGAGTTCACCCCGTCCATGGGTGTGGGCAAGCTGATCGATGCGATCTTCGGCGAGTATTGCGAGAAGAATTTCGTGCAGCCGACGTTCGTCATCGATTATCCGGTGGAGATGTCCCCGCTGACCAAGCGTCACCGGACGAATCCGGCGCTGACGGAGCGGTTCGAGCTGTTTGTCTGCGGCAAGGAACTCGCGAATGCCTATTCCGAACTGAATGACCCGGTGGACCAGCTGGAGCGCTTCGAGGAGCAGGCCAAGCTGAAGGCGGGCGGCGACGACGAGGCGATGTTCATCGACTATGACTTCGTGCGTGCACTCGAGTACGGCATGCCGCCGACTTCTGGACTGGGCATGGGCATCGACCGTCTGACGATGTTCATGACGGGCCAGACGACCATCCAGGATGTGCTGTTCTTCCCGCAGATGCGGCCGGAGAAAGTGGTCCGGAAGGAAGAGGAATCCGCCGAATAAACAGCCTATGGGACGCGAGGTCATCACATCGGCTCAGAATCCCAAGATCAAGGAACTTCTCGCGTTGCAGGAGAAATCTCGCCTGCGGCGCGAGAAGGGTCTTTTTGTCGTGGAGGGCCGCCGGGAACTGGAGCACTGCCTCCGGGCCGGATTCCGGGTCCGCACGGTTTTCATCTGTCCGGACGTCTTTCCTGCCGAAAGTTTTTTTCGGGAGCAGTCTCCCCTCTGCGCCTTCGGACTTCGTCCTCATCCCTCCCAAACCGATGTTTGGGCCCCTCCCGTTCACGGGGCCACGGGCGGCCACGGGCTCGAGCAGAAGACTGCTTCGGAAAAAACCGCGGTCATCGAGGTGAGCCGGGCGGTATATGAGAAGGTAGCGTACCGGGAAGGAACCGAAGGCATTATCGCGGAAGTGTATGCAAAAGAGCGGCGGCTGGAGGACCTGCAGTTGTCCGAAAAGCCGCTGGTCGTGGTGCTGGAATCGGTGGAGAAACCGGGGAACCTCGGGGCGGTGCTGCGCAGCGCGGATGCCGCGGGTGCGGATGCCGTGATCGTGTGCGATCCGGCGACGGACCTGTACAATCCCAACCTGATCCGTTCCTCGATCGGCTCGGTCTTTACGCGGCAGGTCGCGGTCTGTTCTTCGGAAGAGGCCATTGGCTGGCTCAAGGCACACGGCATCCGGATCTATACGGCCCAGCTGCAGGATTCGGAGTGGTATTACG
>JAEEGL017100494.1_pt1 | contig 10614 bp, 9 predicted proteins | sample 9134231 | NCBI WGS metagenome assembly JAEEGL01 (sample SAMN16246548, study PRJNA631951) | gut metagenome | biome: gut microbiome; feature: rumen; material: fiber-attached | host: Bos | place: Iran: Karaj | collected 2018-10 | reverse complement strand
TGGACGTATATCTCAACGGCGGCCAGGAAGACACGCTGATCGCGAAGGTGACGGCGCTTTGGAGGAAGACAAATGGAAAGTCGTAAGATCATAAGACTCATAACATCGGTCCTGATCTCCATCGCCCTGTGGGTCTACGTCATAAACGTAGTCAATCCCTCCTCGACGACCACGGTCAGGAACATACCCGTGACCCTTACGGGCACGGACGTGCTTTACGAAAACAACTTAGCCATAGACGGCAGCGGCATATATACGGTGGACATCACGGTGAGAGCCTCGAGGTCCGATCTTTCCACCCTTTCGGCGGATAACATCACTGCTACCGCCGACGTGTCTGAGCTCACCCTGGGGCAGGACTATATCTCCGTAGAGGTGAAGGTGCCCAAGGAATACACGGTGGAGGACATAAGGTCGAGGAAGATACAGGTCTACGTGGACGAGCTCGAGAAAAAGACCGTTCCCGTGGAGCCCGTATTTACAGGCAGCCAGAGCAGCGGCTATGAAGCCACGGTGATCTCTCTTTATCCGGGAAGCGTCGAGATCTACGGCGCCAAGAACCAGGTCGACAAAGTCGGCAGTTTTACCGTGAGCGTCGATGCGTCAGCTCTTTCATACGAAAAGGTGACCCAGTCGGTCATAACGGGGCAGGTCCAGGACAAATCCGGCAACGTTCTTCCGGGAGTCAGAGCATCGGAACCCGACATTACTGTCGAGGCGGCGAATTACTCCACGAAGACCGTCAATCTCAACACCGGCTATTCCGGCGAGCCGTGGGCGGGGGCCAGCGTGAACAGGATATCGGCTCCTGATACGGTGACCATAAAGGGACCCACGGAGATCATCAACAGGATATCCGAGATCGATTCGGTCGAGATAGATATAAGCGGTATCTATGAAGATACCTCGGTGAGCATTGTTCCGATCCTTCCGGAAGGAGTCTACCTTTCTGAGAAGGACAGGGACATACAGCTGGTCATAGATCTTTCCGATACGGGAAGCATAGATTTTTACTATTATCCGTACGAGGTAAACAGCGTCAATCTGGCTGAGAATCTCTATGCGGCTTATTCGCTTTCCGACGGCACATACATAGTGGCGACCGTATCCGGTCCGATAGCCACGCTCAGGACCATGTCCGCTTCCGACGTCACCATAAGCGCGGACGGTTCCAAATTCATTCTGGGCAATACCACGGCAAAGATCACCGCGGCGACCCAGATCTCAGGAGTCAATATTAGCTTATCGCCTCAGACGGTAAGCGTTTACGTAAGGGAGAAATAGACCATGGGCAAGTATTTCGGAACAGACGGCTTCCGCGGAGAAGCCAACGTCGATCTGACGGCTATGCACGCCTTCAAGATCGGACTTTTTATCGGATGGTATTACGGTTCCAATCCGGAGATGAAGCACCCTGCCGACTACAGGGCGAAGATAGTGGTGGGAAAGGACACGAGGAGATCCAGCTATATGTATGAGGATGCTCTCTCGGCCGGTATCGCAGCGGCGGGAGCCGACTGCTATCTCCTCCACGTCACGAGCACTCCTTCCGTCGCCTACGTGGCGAGGACCGAGGGCTTCGACTGCGGAGTCATGATATCCGCAAGCCACAACCCGTTCACGGACAACGGCATCAAGCTCATCAACGGAGACGGAGAGAAGATGATGGACGAGGTCCTCGACAAGGTCGAGGCATATCTCGACGGCGACTGGGAAGTGCCCCTCGCCACCGGAGCCAACGTGGGCAGCGTCATAGACCATGCGGCGGGAAGGAACCGCTACGTGGGCTATCTCATCAGCCTCGCCACCTGCTCCTTCAAGGGATACAAGGTAGGCCTCGATCCGTCCAACGGATCCACGTGGCAGATCGCCAAGAACGTCTTCGACGCCCTCGGCGCGGAGACCCACGTCATAAACAACCAGCCCGACGGACTGAACATCAACAAAGACTGCGGATCCACCCACATAGAAGGACTGAAGAAGTTCGTCAAGGAGAACCGTCTCGACATAGGCTTCGCCTTCGACGGAGACGCTGACCGCTGCCTCGCAGTGGACGAAAACGGCAAAGAGGTCAACGGCGACGAGATCATGTACATGTGCGCAAAGTACATGAAGGAGACCGGAGAACTCGGCAGCAGCAAGGTAGTCACCACCATCATGAGCAACTTCGGCCTTTACAAGGCTCTTGACGAGCTCGGCATAGGTTACGAGAAGACCGCGGTGGGCGACAGATACGTATACGAGAACATGGCTGAGAACGGTCACCTCATCGGAGGCGAACAGTCCGGCCACATCATATTCAAGAAATATGCCACGACCGGCGACGGAGTCCTCACGGCCATACAGGTCATGCAGACCGTGGTAAAGCAGAAGAGCAGCCTTTCGAAGCTCGTCGAGGGCGTCACCATGTATCCCCAGGTCCTCAAGAACGTGGTAGTCACGGACAAGGACGAGACCATGGAGGATCCCATCGTAAAGGCTTCGGTGGAAGCCGCTGCGGCAAAGCTCGGAGAGACGGGAAGAGTGCTCCTGAGAAAGTCGGGAACGGAGCCCGTCTTAAGGGTCATGTCCGAGGCTCAGACCATGGAGGCCGCAGAAGAAGCGGTCGATTCCATGATAGGTGCGATGAAGCAGGCAGGCAAACTCATAAGGATTAAATAGGAGGCAGTCATGATACCCAAGATCAGCGAGCTCTTCGATATGGAGCATACCATCGCAGCGGAACTCTTCGAAGGGAAGGAATATCCCTGGGAAGTGCTGGGAGACATAAAGGAGTTCATACTCAAGCTCGGTCCGACTCTTCCGAAGGACGAATTCGACAATCCTTCCGAAGGAATATGGATCGCCAAGGATGCGAAGATCTATCCGAGCGCTTTCATAGGTGCGCCCTGCATCATAGACCACGGCGCGGAAGTGCGCCACTGCGCCTTCATAAGGGAGAGCGCCATAGTGGGCAAGAATTCCGTGGTCGGGAATTCCTGCGAGGTGAAGAACGCGGTCATCTTCGACAACTGCGAAGTGCCTCACTACAACTACGTGGGAGATTCGGTCCTTGGATTCCACGCTCACATGGGAGCGGGTTCCGTGACCTCCAACGTCAAGTCGGACAGAAAGAACGTCGTCGTCAAGTCGGACGACGAGCAGATGGAAACGGGCCGCAGGAAGTTCGGCGCCATGCTGGGCGACTGGTGCGAGATAGGCTGCAACGCAGTACTCAATCCCGGATCCGTGGTGGGCAGGAACGCCACCGTATATCCGACGACCTGCTCGAGAGGGGTGGTCCCGGCGAACACCATCAAGAAGAATGACGGCAGGATAGTCGAAAAGAGAACTGAGTAACAGGAGAAGAACATGAAAGTTATAATCGGAACAGAAGAAGAAATCGCAAAGCAGGCTGCTCAGCAGTACGTGGAGCTCCTCAAGAGGAAGCCGAACGCAGTCCTGGGCGGAGCAACGGGCTCCACGCCTCTGGGACTTTATGCGGAACTTGCAAGGCTCAACAGAGAGGGTGTCATCTCCTTCAAGGACGTAACGACCTTCAACCTCGACGAGTACGTCGGTCTCGACGGAAGCCACGACCAGAGCTACCGCTATTTCATGGATCACAACCTCTTCGACCATATCGACATAGACAAGTCCAGGACCCACGTTCCCGACGGCATAAACCTCGAGAACATCAAGACCTACGACGCCCAGATCGAGGCTGCCGGCGGCATAGACCTCCAGATACTCGGAATAGGCGTGGACGGGCATATCGCCTTCAACGAGCCGGGTACTCCCTGGGATTCCCTCACTCACGTCGTAGATCTCGAGGAGAACACGAGAGAGGTCAATTCCAGGTTCTTCAACAGCATCGACGAGGTCCCCAGACAGGCCGTGACCATGGGCATCAAGTCCATAATGCACGCAAGAAGCATCATCCTGATGGCCATAGGCGAAAACAAGGCCGAGGTCGTGGAGAAGATGATAAACGGACCCATAGACACCCAGGTGGCGGCGTCCATACTGCAGCTCCACCCCGACGTGACCGTATATCTCGACCCCGCAGCCGCGAGCAAACTGTCGAAATAGCTGAAAAACCGTAAATTTTCAATAATTTTTTTAAGAAAAAGGGTTGGCATTCTGCCGACCCTTGTTCTATAATTAAATGTCAAATTATCTAATGAACTTTTAATTGGTAAGATTTTGGAGGAAAAAATGAAGAATAAGAAATTATTTGCTCTCATCCTCTCAGCCATTCTGGTTCTGACGCTGATCCCGGCAAGCATCTTTGCCGAACCGGATCTTCCCGAACCCGAGGAATGGCTTTCAGAGTGGGGCAGCTTTGTGAACCCGCAGAGCCCCAACACTTTCTATCTGACGGAAAAGGACATCAACAGTTTCGCAGACCTCAAGCCGCTCGTGGAGTACAGCGGTAACAGGACCATCGATACGATCATCATCCTGACGAACGTGAAGACCAACGATCTGAGCAGCCTGCAGCATCTGGGCAACAGCCTCTCCGGTGACGATATCCGTATCCCGAAGATCGACAGCTCCTCGTCCAATATCGCATCGGGATATCCCGTAAGGATACTTCCCGCATACGATCCCGCCGGGACCGGTCAGTCCAAGTTCGCTCCCTCGTACAACGTAAGAGCGAACTCCGGCCACACCATCCTTCAGAACTATCTGTGGGACGGCGATGTGGAATATATCTATGACAATACCCGCAACAACAGCGTAAAGATCGAGCACCAGGTCGTAGACGAGAACGGGACGCTCATGCTCCAGTATGCAGACAGCTCCCTGTCGACGGGCAACGTTTCCCGCGACGAGCAGTTCATCTACATCAGCGGAATAAACACACCTGACGTGACCTCCACCCTTTACGACGCCTACTTCGAGTATGACGGACCTATCTGGGCCCGTACGTCTCTGGGCGACGGAAGACTGGGAAGCTACTTCAAGATCAACCAGTCCTACAGATACAACATAGCCGCCAGATTCCTGAGCGCTATCAACATCGACCTGCCCGTTGCATATATAGGACAGATCGAGATCACCAAGATCAACCCCGACAATGAGCCTCTGCCCGGTGCGGTGTTCAAGATCTACACTGATGCAGAATGCACCGAGGAAGCCACCAAGATCGATCCTGCTACAGGAGAGAGAGTTCCCATCGGTGAGGTCACCACAGGTGCAGACGGCAAGGCTGTAGTATTCGGTCTTACCGACAACGTCTATTATGCAAAAGAGATAAAAGCCCCGAAGGGATACCTTGTAAACGAAGAAGCGGTAAAACTCCCCGTGATCGGACAGTACGGCAACTTCCATCTTGATTTTGCCGGCGGTGAAGGAAACACAGTGTCCATCAACAAGGAAGTTTCGAGCTTCACTCCCGACTGGACCGGCAACGCAGCGGGAGACACTCCGCTCGATCTCATCCCGTCGGAAAACAACACCGAGACCAAGAGCGCAGTCCAGTACGGTAAGGATACCTTCTTCAGAGGCGGCGGACAGCCCGTTGCATTCAATGATCCGACTGCGGCTGCATTGGTAGACCAGTACGCCACGAACGATCCTACATATACGCTCCAGGTGGGAAGCATCAGCAGGACCTTCTCAAGCCTTGCATCTCTGCTTGCCTACGTGAACGATGAACTCATCGGAAACTCTGTCATCGACAGTGCTCAGGCAAGAGACCTCGTAAGCGTCACCTGCTCCGAGGACATGGTATACATTCCCTATCAGTCAACAGCTGCGAGCGTGACGGTAGTCGACCAGTACATCCCCGTCGACGTTACGATCAACAAGAGCTGGAAGAACGACAGCCCGGCTCAGAGAGGAGAATTCCTCCTCGTTCAGCTCATGCAGGACGGCAAGGCCTACGGCGAGCCCGTCGAGCTCAATGAAGGCAATAACTGGAGCTGGACATGGGAAGGTCTCCCCGGCGGACATACCTATACGGTAGACGAGCCCGATATCCCCGAGAACTATATAATGAGCAAGACCGAGGAAACCGAAGAGACCGACGAGAGGATCTATATCACGGTCAACATGACCAATGAGTACGTATCCGGCTCGGCAGACACCTTCGACAACGCCGGAAGGCTCCTTCTGATGGCAGGCGCGATGATACTCGTGATCTTCGTCCTCAGAAGAAAGATCAGCAGCACTCCTACAAAATAATTTGATCTGACCAATTAAAATTTTTAGGCCCCGCCGGTGAGGCGGGGCCTGTTGTATAAAGGGTCTCCGACATAATTTGGGGTCGGCGTTTGGGGGCGGCACCCAACAAAACCAGCAAAAAAACGACAGGACTGAGTTTTTTTCTCAGTCCTGTTTGCATGCAATGCCTTAGAGATCATTTGAACCGCGGGGCACGCGGGGATAGCCTGTTTTGCCTGAGAGGGCTGCCTCTCTTGAGCAGGAAGCCCCGACCTCTATAGGTCGGGTGAGCATGTCACAGTTCCTCTTCTGTAAGGACTCTGTAGCCCTCTTCGAGGAGCAGCTCCGCGGTGACGCCGTTCCCTTGGGTCTTCTTCCCGCTGAAGCTTCCGTCGTAGATAGTGCCTTTGCCGCAGCTGGGGCTTCCGGACTTGAGGACTGCGAAGTCTATCCCGTTCATCTTTGCGACGGAGAGAGCGATACCTGCGCCTTTTCTGTAGTTGGCGGTGACGTCCGTTCCGTCGCTCATGAGCACGGCGTCCTTTTTTGCAGCGCTCCTCGTCTCCCCTTTAGAGGTCCTCTGCCTTTCGGAGGGGAGCCTGGGAGTCGGGAGCCCGCCGAGCTGTTCCGGACATACGGGAATGAGTACGGTGTCCTCTTCTTTTGCGAGTTCCAGGAGTTTTTCACAGGGCTTCGATTTTCCGTCGTACCTGCATTCGAAGCCGAGAAGGCATGCGCTCACAAGTATCTTTTTCATTCGCCTTCCTCCTTTTCATAAAGCCATACGCCCGTTTCCCCGTCGGTCTCTTCGAAGCAGACCTTGACGACCTCTCTCTGGGATGTGGGCACGTTCTTCCCTATATAGTCGGGCCTTATGGGCAGCTCCCTGTGCCCTCTGTCTATCAGTACCGCAAGACCTATCTTTGCGGGACGGCCCTGGGAGAATATGGCCTCTATGGCCGCTCTTGCGGTCCTTCCCGTGTACAAAACGTCGTCGCAGATGATTATCTCCTTGCCGCCGATATCGACGCCGAAATCGGCGTTTTTTACCTTGGGATCGTCTGTAACGTGGCTGAGATCGTCTCTGTAGAAGGTTATGTCGAGCTCGCATACGGGCAGGTCGATGCCGCTGTGGTGCGAGATGTTCGCGGCTATCCGTCCGGCCATGGGTATTCCTCTCGTCTTTATTCCCACGAGGATTATGTTGCCGGGATCCTGGCTTTTTTCCACTATTTCGAAGGAAAGTCTCGTAAGAGCTCTCCTGACGGCAATTTCATCGAGGAGCTGAACTTTTTTCTTCATATTATTTCCATTCTGCCCAAAGGGACTTCGATCATTATCCGATATATTGTATTGTATCATCGGTGAAACTTTTTTCAATGCCTCCTTGTGATGCAGCGGCCTGTGGTGCTAAACTATACGAAAGGAACGGACGCTTTCAAGCGCATCCAGAAACATATTACGAAAGAAGGAACTGCAATGGACGAATTTCTGAAGAATCTGACCGTTTTCGATCATCCCCTCATAAAGCACAAGGTCTCTCATCTTTGCGACGTGAACACGGGCTCCAAGGAGTTCTGCGAACTGGTGAACGAGATGACCATGCTCATGGGCTACGAGGTACTCAAGGATCTCAAGCTCCGCGACGTGGAGGTGCAGGCGCCGCTCCAGAAGATCGTGACACCTGTGCTCGCCGAGGATGTGACCATAGTTCCCATACTCAGAGCGGGCCTCGGAATGGTGGACGGTATGAGGGCCCTGGTGCCGACGGCAAAGGTGGGCCACGTGGGCCTTTACAGAGACGAAGAGACTCTGCAGCCCGTCACCTACTATTTCAAGCTGCCCGTGGATGCGGCCAAGGATCAGGTCATCATAGTGGATCCGGCTCTTGCGACCGGAGTATCCGTAGATGCTGCCATAAAGTACTGCAAAGAGGCCGGATGCAGCAGGATCAAGGTCATGTGCATATTCGCTGCAAAACAGGGACTCGAACTGGTATACAGGAATCATCCGGACGTACGTATATACTGCGCCAACTATTCAGACAAGCCTCTGAACGAAAAGGGATACATACTGACGGCGGCGGGCGACGCCGGCGACAGGGTCTGCGGAACGGTTTCCTATAAGCCCCATAACTGACTGTTCCCGGGTTTTGCAGCCCCCTATCATTCGGAAAAAAGAGGGCTTTCCGAGTTGACATGAAGGGCCCCCTTTGATATCATACAGCAGGATAAATACATTAATCTTTAAATCCAATACAGAGATATTGGCAAGGAAATGTAGCAGCACTGCGGTGCGCATGTTTTAGAGAGCGAACCTTGCCAAGAATGGCAAGGTTTTTTGTTTAGGATTTAAAGGTCAAAGCAGATTTCATCAGGTTTTGTAAAGGAGAAAAAACATGAAACTGATCTACGACGTAAACGACAAGCCGAAGGGCAAGGAGAACCTGCTCTTCGCATTCCAGCAGATGATCGCCATCATGGCAGCCACTCTGCTCGTTCCTATGATCATGAGCGGAAACGGACTTCCCTCTGATCCTGCCGCGGCGCTCTTCGGCGCAGGCTGCGGAACACTCATCTATCTTCTGTTCACAAGGTCCAAGAGCCCCGTATTCCTGGGAAGCTCCTTCACCTTCCTCCCTGCTTATGCGGCTTCCATCGGTGCCGGTTACGGCTACTGGGGAGTCATCATAGGCGTAGGCATAGCGGGACTCGTATACGTGGTCTTCGCCTTCATCATCAAGGCGTCCGGCAGCGGCTGGGTCAACAAGCTCATGCCCGCAGCCATCGCAGGCCCCATAGTTACGCTCATCGGACTTTCCCTCTCGGGGACGGCTACCGGATGGATGTCCACCAACGGCGGCGACAGCTCCAATCTCCTCTACGTGGTAGTGGGACTCTTCACCTTCTTTGCGATAGTATACTCCTCCGTAAGGGGCAACAAGAGCATGAAGTTCTTCCCGTTCATCTACGGAATAGGCGCAGGATACATCCTGGCCCTCGTGCTCACGCTCATCGGAAGAGCTGCAAACCTGCCGGCACTGCAGATCATGAGCTTCGATTCCTTCCAGGCTGCCTTCGGCACTTTCAGCATAAGATCCATAGTCGACGTACCCAAGCTCTTCGTGATAAGGGCGGTGCAGACCCAGGGACAGTACGCTGCCATAGACTGGTCCGCAGTAGTCACTCTGCTCCTCATCTACGCACCCATCGCAGTGGTCGAGCTTGCACAGCACGTAGGTGACCACAAGAACCTCGGAAACATCATAGGCAAAGACCTCATCTCCGACCCCGGCCTCGACAAGACCCTCCTCGGAGACGGAATCGGTTCAGTAGTAGGTACCATATTCGGAAGCTGCGCCAACACGACCTACGGAGAATCCATAGGCTGCGTGGCCATCACCGGAAACGCGTCCACCTTCACGATCAGGACAGCGGCCTTCGGATGCATGCTGCTTTCCTTCTTCACACCCTTCGTTGCGGTGATCAACTCCATCCCCAAGTGCGTCATGGGCGGCGCCTGCGTGGCTCTCTACGGATTCATAGCGGTGTCCGGACTCCAGCTTCTCTCGAGAGTCGATCTCGGAGACAACAGGAACCTCTATCCCGTGGCTGCCATACTCGTATGCGGCATAGGCGGACTGACCGTAAGCTTCGGACATAACGCAGCTACAGGCGGAAGCCTCTTCACTCTCACGGCTCTCGCAGTGGCCATGATCGTCGGCATCATCACCAGAAAGATCGCAGGCGAAGGATCCGAGGCCCAGAGCATAGACGCAGCGGTCGCAGATTACAAGGACGTGGACTTCGGCGACTGAAAAAACAATTGAAAATACCACATTTTGTGGTTTGAAAACGGGCCTTCCACAAGGCCCGTTTTTATTAAAAAAAGTTTGAAAAAAGTTAAAAAAAGTTGTTGACAAACAAGGGGCAAACGATTAATATAAAAAAGCTCGCCACAAAAAGCGGGCCTTGTACCTTGAAAACATCGAATAGTGTAGAAAAACAAAGTCAAGAGAAAGGAATCAAGTTTCCTTTCAAAGACGAAGTACAAAACAATCAATAAACCATAAAGTTTAGAGATTGGTAAGGAACTAGAAATAGTTCCCTGTACAATTCCGAAACAAAAACAATAATTTCGCAAAGCGAAAAAACAAGACGCAAAGCGCGTCCTGGAGCGAAAGCTCAAACTAAGGTTTGAACAGATGCGAAAAGCATCTGATCAGATACCATTCAATTAAGAGTTTGATCCTGGCTCAGGATGAACGCTGGCGGCGTGCCTAACACATGCAAGTCGAGCGGGAATCTGCGGAATGCGGCTTCGGCCAAGTGAAGCGGAGGAGAGCGGCGGACGGGTGAGTAACGCGTAGGTAACCTACCTTATGCACAGGGATAGCCCCGGGAAACTGGAATTAATACCTGATAACGCGATGAAGTCACATGGCTTTATCGCCAAAGATTTATC
>JAEEGL015242567.1_pt1 | contig 10614 bp, 11 predicted proteins | sample 9134231 | NCBI WGS metagenome assembly JAEEGL01 (sample SAMN16246548, study PRJNA631951) | gut metagenome | biome: gut microbiome; feature: rumen; material: fiber-attached | host: Bos | place: Iran: Karaj | collected 2018-10 | reverse complement strand
TACCTTATCAGCAACTCCTTCTCAAATCCAGTGTTTATCAATGTTTCCAACGCAGGGGGTGGGATTCGAACCCACGTGGCTGTTACACCAAACGGTTTTCAAGACCGCCTCGTTATGACCTCTTCGATACCCCTGCACTGCCGGTTACCCGACATCAGTTTTTCATCTGTTTTCCAGACGCAAGAGTTATTTTATCAAATGCCCTTGCGCCTGTCAACAGAGAATTTTATCGTGTCATCTGTGTTCGTACCGACCGCCACAGATCAGGTATTACTGCCGTTTCGATGCATTATTCTTTTTTAGGTGCATCGCCGCCCTTTAATATGTCACCAACGCCGCTAACATTGATGTTTCTTGTTACCTTGGCATCATAGGTGTTGGCCTTCATGATGTCGACTATATCAAGCCCGGTTACTTCCTTGACGGTCTCAATGGTCTGGGCCAGAACTCCCGGCACATATGAGCCTACTGAGTTCACGCCATTCTCACCGCTTCCGCCGTCGATGATCGTAACCTTATCGATGTTCTCAAGAGGCTTTGCAATAGCACCTGCCATCTCGGGAAGGGCCTTGACAATCATCTCGATCATTGCAGCCTGGCCGTACTTCTTCATGGCTTCAGCCTTCTTTTCCATAGCCTCAGCTTCCGCAATACCCTTGGCCTCGATGGCCTTGGCTTCTGCTTCACCTACGGCACGGATACCTTCAGCTTCCTGACTCTTGGCATAGAGATCAGCCTCAGCCTGGATCTTCTTGGCTTCTGCCTCCTTCTCACGTTCGAACTTCTCTGCTTCTGCCTTACGCTGACGCTCGAAGAGCTCAGCCTCGGCCTTCTGCTGGCGTGCAAACTTCTCAGCTTCTGCCTTCTTCTTGATCTCAGCTTCAAGAGTCTGCTCGGTAACTTCAACATCCTTACGCTTGAGCTCGATCTCGCGCTCCTGCTTGGCGATGTTGGCATTAGCCGTCGTAACCTCGATAGTCTTACGCTGTTCCTGCTGCTGTATCTCGTATGCAGCATCGGCTTCAGCCTGCTTGATATCGGATTCTCTCTTAAGTTCTGCCTGCCTTATGCGCAGTTCGTTCTGCTTGGATGCGATCTCCGTCTCAGCTGCCACCTGTGCCTCATTGGCCAGTCTCTTGGCTTCTGCCTCTGCGATTGCCACATCCTTGTCAGCCTGGGCCTTTGCGATCGATGCATCCTTCTGGATCTGGGACATGTTGTCCTGACCTAATGCGATTATGAGGCCTTTTTCATCCTCGATCTTCTGGATATTACATGAGATGATCTCGATACCCAGCGCATTCATATCCTTCTGTGCCTTCTCCTGGACCTCGTCACCGAACTTCTTACGGTCGGTATTGAGTTCCTTGAGTTTAACGGTACCGATGATCTCACGCATGTTACCCTGAAGCGAATCCGTAAGTGCCGCCATTATGCTCTTCTCATCCATGTTGAGGAAGTTCTTCATGGCGATCTTGATGCCCTCGGGATCGGTCTTAACCCTTACCTTGGCTACTGCGTCTATGTCCACACCGATGAAATCCAGCGTAGGAACATATCCGTTAGTCTTGATGTCGATACTTATCTGCTTAAGAAGCAGCGTATCCTTACGCTCTAAGAACGGGAACTTGATCCCCGCACGTCCTATTAAGATCTTGGGCTCCTTGCGCCATCCCGAAATGATAAACGCCCTGTTCGGGGGAGCCTTCACATAGCCGGTCGCCAGTATCACGACCAAAAGGACAAGGATAATTACAATAATTGCGATCGTTACTCCACTCATACAAACCCTCCGTTTCTTTTTAGACATCGCTCCCTGTGACCGATGCCATATTTCTCTGTTACCGCAATTATATAACCGGCGAAAGACAGAGGTAAATCCAGCAGTCATTCGAATTGGCTGCCCCCATTTCGCTTACCCGGCGAATTGGATCCTTTACTTGGAAAAAATGAGTGTTCTTAGACGTTTTATGACCACACTTATGATAACAGGCCCGGCGAACACCGTGAAAATAAGACATATCCTGTTAAGAAGATGACTGATGTTTAACATCCGTGTGAGCAGATGATCCACATACAGCCTGAGGAATAATATATGATACAGAAAGATATACAGAGAATGACGTCCGAGCAGACCAATGGCATCCATACAGAGCTTCTTAAGCCTGTATGAACCTCTCCCTCTGTCCGGATCAAGACTATCGGCACTGCCATCATCGGGCTCCTTCGGGCTTCCGATGACCTTCTCTGCCGTCACAAACCATAAGAGCATGAGCAGTACTTCCAATGCTCCGAACCAGGTCAGAAGGATATCGCCGTAACCGAATACCGCTCCGAACCCTCTGTTGAACCCCTTTACAACAAAGAGATACTCCCATATAAGAAGACTCACGGACAGGATCATAAGCAGGGCAATACCTGTCTTACGGCTGATCGTTACGTTATCATCCGTATCTTTGGTCTCTGATCCGCTTACCGGGCGGGCCAATATCTCATGCTCCACCCCCTTAACGCACATCCCTACATAGTGGAACATAAGCCAGGGGCCGGCCAGAACCATCCCGCCGCCTAAGATTATCCCGAAACAGTCCGTATATCTCGTGCACAGATCCGATACGATGACAACTATAGCCATGCCGGCCAGCGTCCTTACGATCTTGACCGCGCACTTCTCTGCTCCCATACTCCACTTAAGGAGCCTTGCAAGTACAGGTGTCGCGATCGCAAGCCAGATATATACCGCCACATAGTACATCGGTGCACATGCGTCAAAATGTATGAGCCTTAAGGCATATTCAGACGGAATAAGCCCCTTACCCGAGGCGGCCACATATACTGCCGTCGCAACAACATACGGGATCAATATCCCCATTATTCTCTTAAGTGTGGAACATGACCCTTTTCTCAGAAATGACACATAGGCATTATAGCCTCCGATCATGACGAAAAGGCCCACAGCGTAGAATACGCTGTTATACAATATCTCATCATCATAAGCCCAGCCCCAGAGATGCTGGAATACTACTCCTATGATGGCCACGGTCTTGGCGGCATCTATCCACAGACTTCGTCTAATCTCTGTCATAAGTTAATTCTTCTTTTAATTATCGTCTCCGCTATATCCATATCTTCAGGCGTTGTGACCTTGATATTCTCATAGCTTCCTTCGACCAGCTTGACCTTATGCTCTGTCCAGGTCTCAACCACCATTGCATCATCGGTCACCACTATTCCCTGACAGGGCAGGCCGCACTCTTCTTCCCTGAGCTTATCATAGGCCTCCTTCGCCAGAGTATACCTGAACACCTGCGGTGTCTGTATGATCCATGTAAGTTCCCTGTTTGGAGTAGATACCACATAATCCGCCGTGTTTGCTATCTTTACCGTATCCTTGCTCTTGACAGCTGCGACAGATGCCTCACTTACCATGACATCCTCATAGAGCCTTTCTATCATATCTTCAGTCACAAACGGTCTTGCTCCGTCATGTATGAACACATAGTCGGCTTCGCCTTCTGCGCCTATCCTGTCAAGACCGGCCATAACGGAATGATATCTCTCCTTTCCGCCTTCCACTACTGCCCTTACCTTGGAAAAACCGAAAGCACTGACAATATCGTTCTCGCAGTATTCAATATCCTCTGCGGCGGACACCAGTATGATATCGCTTATGACCTCAGACTCTTCAAAAGTCCTAAGACAATGAACAATTAGCGGTTCACCGTCAAGTTCCATATATTGCTTCTTAACATCCGAATTCATCCGCTTACCGCTTCCGGCAGCCAATACTATTGCGACATTCTTCATGCTATATCCTCTATAGTGATCCTTCGATGATCAACTCCCCGGGTAAGATCCTTCTCTATCAATACTCTTTTATACTCATGCGGTAATATATCTTCTATCAGTTCAGCCCACTCTATAAGACATACCCCGGTCCCATAGACATATTCCTCAAAACCGATCTCGAACATTTCCTCACTGTCACCGATCCTGTAGACGTCAAAATGATAGAACGGAATACGTCCGTCTTCATACACCTGGACTATGGTAAACGTCGGGCTATTGACCGTATCAGTCACACCTACCCCTGCTGCGAAACCCTGCGCAAATACTGTCTTTCCGGTCCCAAGGTCTCCTGTCAGGCAATACACATCACCGGCCTTTGCCTTCTCTCCGAGCTCCCTTGCAAATTCAAATGTCTCAGCTGCGCTGCGTGTCTCTTTGACCATCTCTTAACTCCATCATATCCTAAGCCAATATATGCAGGCATCTTCCTTAGGTTTATCGTAAAATCCTGGCCTTACGCCCTCACAGACAAATCCTAGTTCCTCATACAGACTTATGGCTGCCGCATTACTCTTCCTGACTTCCAGTGTAAAGGCACCTATATCGAAGTCGGATCTGCCCTGCTCTATCATTGACTGAACAAGTCGACGACCAATTCCCAGTCGACGAAACTCACTCTTAACTACTATGTTACAGATGTTCCCTTCCCCAAGAACACTGATTAATCCTGCACATCCGCAAACTATGACATCCGTGTCGGCACTTCCGTCATTTTGACCTTCATCTGTGGTCGAACCGTCTGATCCGGTCATATCGTCTTTCGCATCAGCCGGGATCTCGGCTACAAGATATAACGCATCGCGGTTAGTGATCATCTCTATAAAGGACTCCTTATGCCAGGGCATGGAGAAGGCCTCCTCCTCCATCAGGCATACCGCATCCACGTCCTTCAGTTCCATTTTTCTGATCTTTATATCCATATCGGTCAAATAATTAATTCGTAAATTAATAAATCCGCTCACCTAACTTTAGACCCGGCACAGCATTAAGATCCCAGCCTGCAAATCTTCCTGCAACATATTCGTGATATCCCGCCACAGCTATCATTGCGGCATTATCCGTACAATATATTGGAGAGGGCATGTAGAACTTAACACCCTTGGCTGCACAGGCCTCTTCCATCGCTTTTCTGAGATGTGAATTGGAGGCAACTCCGCCTGCTATGGCAAATTCATCTGCCCTGTATTCGTCTATGGCCGCCATACTGTGGCCTACGAGCACATCCACTACCGCCTGCTGGAATGAGGCGGCAACATCTGCCTGGTTATAGCTTAAGCCCTTCATCTGAAGCGCATTCAGTTCATTTAACACAGCCGATTTAAGACCCGAGAACGAGAAATCATATTCATTCTCGCTGATCTTGGCTCTGGGGAATGCATATGCTTCGGGATTACCCTCATAGCTCACCTTATCTATCTTGGGTCCGCCCGGATATCCGAGACCTATGACTCTTGCGACCTTGTCAAAAGCCTCTCCTGCCGCGTCATCCCTTGTACGGCCTAAGATCTCATACTTACCGTAATCTGCGACTTTTACAAGATGAGTATGTCCTCCGGATACGACAAGACTCATAAACGGAGGCTTAAGATCCTCATGCTCTATATAGTTGGCGCAGATATGCCCTTCTATATGATGGACTCCGATAAGAGGCTTATTGAGCGCCCATGCATAAGACTTGGCATAGGATACTCCGACAAGGAGCGCTCCAACAAGTCCCGGTCCGTAGGTTACCGCTATCGCATCGACCTCATCCGGGCTTACACCCGCATCCTTGAGCGCCTTATCCACGACTCTGTCGATCCTCTCCATATGCTTGCGGGATGCTATCTCGGGCACAACTCCGCCGTAGAGCGTATGTATGTCTATCTGAGAGGATATAATATTAGACAGCACCTCCCGTCCGTTTCGAACGACAGATGCTGCTGTTTCGTCACATGATGATTCAATTCCAAGTATGATCAGTTCTTTCATTATATTCACTTTCTTCCGGAGTCCGGATCACTCAGGCGATCCGGCAATGATCACGGGATTTACGAATTTGCCCTGCAGACAGACCATGTCATTATCAGCTGCCCGGCTGATCGTCCTGGATGGGCTGCCATCCGTATATCTTCCAGTGTCCCTCATCATCCTTACGCAAAATGAAGATATCCGTAAGTATCTGGGTTCCGGAGCTTGTCCTTATGTTAAATGTCCCGTACAGACTGGCGCACTCTCTGTTCTCCACCGTAAAGTACTCCACATCCGTACTCTGGGACGTATACATGTTCACTATCGAATAATTGTTGTTCTTAAAGGTCTTAAGCTCGCTCTTTAAGTCAAGAAGATAGTCTTCCCTGCTTTTGTTATTGGCAAGGTCATCATCGAGGATCTCCAGGAGCTTTATCCCTACCGCATTTACCTCATCATCCGTCAGTTCCTCGTTATGGAGCACCTTCGAGAACTCCATGTACTGCTTCACCACTTCCTTGGGCGTGGGCGGATAATTGACGTCAAAATTAAGTAGCAGAAGAGACTGAGCCGGTGTTACAACCACCTCAGTTTCCTTCTTCTCGTTATAGCTGCGGTTAGACAGGTAATAATAGTAACCGACAACCAGTAAGATCAATATTAAGATTACCACAAAACCCTTTACACCCTTGGGGCTTTTCATGATGGAATCCTTTCCCTGTGCGCATATATCCCCGCGCACATCACTTTATTGATAAGAGACCTTAGGCCTCATCAATCCTCTTCAAACTTAAGCTCCGTACATCTGCCGTCTTTGGCCACGATCGAAGGAGCAAATATCTTCTGCACTTCCTTTGTATAGCTTCTCGGATTGGGAAGTGACGGGCTGTAATGCGTAAGCCAGAGCTCCTTAACTGCCGCTTCCTTAGCCATCTCCGCTGCCTCATAGAAGGTCATGTGCTTGTGTTCCTTGGCCTTATCAAGCTTATCCGGCTCGGCATACATACCTTCACATATGAAGAGATCCGACTTATATGCATTCCTTACGATGGCATCCGTAGGTCTTGAGTCCGTACAATAGGTGACCTTGAGTCCCTTTCTGGCCGGTCCGAGCACCATATCCGGTGTATATACCTCGCCCTCGGGAGTGGTGATCTCCTCTCCCTTCTGGAGCTTGTTCCAGTAACGGACGTCTATCCCCGCTTCCTTCGCTCTGTCCACATCAAACTTGCCTATCCTGTCGAGTTCAAACGTATATCCGTAGCAGGTCACATTATGGCTAACTTTGTACGCCTTGCATCTCAGCCCGCAGACCTCAAACTCCTCTTCGTTGCCCGTAAGTTCCTTATACTCTATCTCAAAGGGCAGATCCCTTGCTATTATCCGGACGGACTCAACGACTCTCTCCACGTACTTCGGTCCGACTATCAGTAACGGCTCCGTCCTCTCTGCATTGCCCATGGTCAGCAGCATCCCCGGAAGACCGGATATGTGATCCGCATGGAAATGCGTAAACAGGATCACATCTATGGGCTTGGGGCTCCAGCCGACTTCCTTAAGCGCGATCTGTGTTCCCTCGCCGCAGTCCACAAGTATGCTGTGTCCGTTATATCTCATCAACATGGCCGTGAGCCATCTGTTCGGCAGGGGCATCATTCCTCCGGTCCCCAGCAAACATACATCTATCATCTGATCAACTCCTGTTACTCTGCCTTGATCCCCGTTTCCCTCTCGGCCTGTGACTGTCTTAAGTATTCCGGTGCAAAATCAGCCGCGCTTAAGACTTCACCTCTCGACATATATATACTCCCCAGACGACCAACGGATACTGCGCTCTGCCTGTTCATACCTGCCGGCGCATATGTATGCGTCAGTGTCAGTTTTTCATCTATCACATTTTTAAAGACCGGGATCCCGTCTCCGGCGAAAAGAACTTCCCTGCCGGTTTCTTCAAGCTTCTCAATGAGTTCTTCTATGCCTATGGCGCATTGAGGAAGTATCTCTTTCATTTCATAACGCACGTTATGTGTCGCCGCTTCATCCGTATCCGCCGGAGTCTTAACAAACTCATACAAACCCGTATAGGTCTGATTCCTTCTGGCATCCATTATAGGACAGACTACTCCGTCATATCCGTAACAGTTATATGCCAGGCCGTCCACGGTAGGAACTGCAGCAATGGGGATGTTAAGAGCACTCGCTATACCCTTGGCGGCCGCACCGCCGATCCTCAGTCCCGTAAATGAACCCGGACCTGCTGCCACTGCCACGGCATTTATCCCGTCCTTAGGCGTACCTGTCAGCCTCATTATCTCATCAATCATAGGAAGAAGAGTCTCTGAATGGGTCTTGCCGGTATTGACCGTATATTCCGCTACCGCTATATCATTGATCTCATCTATAATGGCAACCGATGCCGTTATCCCCGAACTGTCTATACCAAGTATCATCATTTAACTCCGTGAAGTCTTTGTATCACAGGCTCACCCTGCTCATCCTACTGTCTGATCTTAACCTTAGCCGAATCCATATGGGTGGATATTATCTCTATGACATCATATCTTAACTGTCCCAAGTCCTTTTTAGGGAAAACCCACGCACTCTTAGGTCCCGTATATAACAGGATACTCTGATTGGTGGATCTGGCCCTGTACATATCTCCCCACGGAACACTTAAGCTCTCGTCTCCGCTTGTGACCGTTACACCTTCCTCATCAAGTACATAGTGAAGAGGCCTCTTGTACACGGGATTGAGCTTGATCTGCTTGTATGCATTGATATACAGGGTCACGGGACTGTACAGTATGAGCAGAAGCCCTGCCACCAGATACATCGGCTGGCCGTTTGCAAGATACAGGATTATAAATACCGCTCCTGCTGCCGTTCCGATGATGCCGGCCGCTCCCGTGTATGTATGGTACATATTGTAATCATAGAGGGCAGATGCAGTCATCTGCACGTCAAATTCACATCTCATCGTCTTATTCCTTAAGCTCAAATGGGCATAATTACACACACTACCCTAACTTACAATTATACTGGAAATGCAGGTATTAAACAAGGATTATTTACTCTTGCCAAAACCGGTAAGGGGCTGTATAATAGGCTCGTTGCACGGCAGATCTTCTGCCTAAATTAACTCAGGACAGGGTGAGATTCCCGACCGGTAGTAATAGATTGGATATGATATTTTGACTGATTCAGTCAAAATAATCGGATGACAATCTGAGTCTACGAGCCGAAAGGCTGATGCGGTGAGATCCCGCAACCGACGGTACAGTCCGGATGAAAGAGGAGGATACAAATGAACACAGATCTATTTACCACCGTAGCCAAGAACGCTATGTTCGTTCTTGAGTTTCTTGGCATTGTCGTTGCCGTTTTTCTCATAGCTTACATATGTGAAAAAATCAGCAAGAAGAAGGACACCGAAGCAGGTGTTGCACCCGAGCGCATACTCACCACCAAAAAGATCGTGGTGATCGGTATGTTCTCTGCGATCTCCACAGTCTTAATGATATTTGATTTTCCCGTGCCTTTTGCACCGCCCTTCTACAAGCTTGACTTCTCAGAGCTTCCCGCGATGATAGCCGGGTTCGCTTACGGTCCCGTAGCAGGCGTAATGGTCGAATTCATCAAGATCGTGGTCAAGGTCCTCGTCAAGGGCACATCGACTGCCTTTGTGGGAGAACTTGCCAACTTCGTCATCGGATGCGGACTCATATTACCTGCTGCCATAATCTATCGTATGCACAAGACACGTAAGACAGCCATAGTATCCTGCATCGTGGGCACTGTTGTTATAACCGTAGTGGGCACTCTCTTTAATGCCTTCTATCTCCTGCCCGCATTCTGCAAGCTCTACGGCATGCCGATGGAAGCGATAATCGCCATGGGAGCCGAGGTCAATTCTTCGATCAACTCGGTTACAACCCTCGTACTCTTCGCGGTAGCACCGCTTAACCTTATAAAGGGTGCCGTCAACAGTCTGATCACGCTCCTTGTATATAAGAGACTCAGAGGACTGATCAAGTAAGCACTCCTTAAGCAGGAAAGGCGCAAAACACAAAATGACACACGAAAAGCCCGCATATCACTACGCGGGCTTTATCATCTGCCGGCATACGGCCGGACCCTATATCTCATTTATCCAATATCCCCGTCCGGGATATCGAGTTTCCCTTAAGACTTGGACTTAAGCTCAGCAGCGTCACTGTTAAGCCTCTCAACCATGTTGTTGATATCCTCGACTATGGTCTGGTTCTGCTCACTCACGCTGTGAGTCTCGGTCGCATGAGCAGTAACCTCTTCGGTGATCGATGATATAGTCTGTATGCTCTCAACGATCTCCTTGTTTGCAACAGCCAGTTCATTAAGCGCGCTCTCAAGCTGTTCTGAATGCTCGTTGATGTTTACCACATTGTCAGCGATCGTATTGAAGCTGAGTGCAGTCTCCTCAGCACATCTGCTCTCTTCTGCACCTGTCTGGATAAGATCATCTATCGTGCTTATCATGGTTCCGACCTGAGACGTGATATTCTCAATAAGGCTTACGATATTGTCTGTAGCTTCCGTAGTCTGGCTGGCAAGTCCCGAGATCTCACTTGCAACAACCGCAAATCCTCTTCCGGCGTCTCCGGCTCTTGCAGCCTCAATGGATGCGTTGAGTGCCAGGAGACTCGTCTCCGATGCCACGTTCGTGATAAGATCCGTTATGGTATTCATCTTGGAAGTGGTCTCCTTGAATACATCAAGGACAGCAGCCACATCCTTGCCGGCCTTGTCGACCTGCTCCGTATACTTGGTCATCTGAGC
>JAEEGL014979401.1_pt1 | contig 10614 bp, 7 predicted proteins | sample 9134231 | NCBI WGS metagenome assembly JAEEGL01 (sample SAMN16246548, study PRJNA631951) | gut metagenome | biome: gut microbiome; feature: rumen; material: fiber-attached | host: Bos | place: Iran: Karaj | collected 2018-10 | reverse complement strand
ACGACGAAGTAGGTCAGCGCGAAGTCGACGGTCGTGCAGCAGATGGCGTTCTCGTCCGCGCCGTTGATGGCGTAGATGCCCGGCTCGACCTTCATGGGCTTCTGCGGGTCGGTGAAGATGTTCTGGCGCAGGCCGTAGAGCGGCAGCGCCTGCGAATAGGCCATGCCGTCCATGATGATAATGGAGCCGTACTTGAGCGTGAAGACGCTCGCAAGCGCCGTCTGCATGGCGCGGTCGTCGGGCGCCAGACGGCTGGCGTTGACGATTGCCGGATAGCCGAAGCTGCGGTCCTGATCCTTCAGCGCGCCGCGGCGCACCTGCACGGCGGCGGCGAAGGTGTCCTTGATGCTCGCCATGGTGACGTCCAGCACGAGCTCCTTGTAGCCGAGCTTTTCGATCTCCTGAACGGTGTCGTACAGCTCGTCCAGATTCGCGCCGGAGACGCCCAGCACGACGCCCGCGCTCTTGGCCAGCTCGGCCATGGCTGCGAAGTTGGAGGCGTTCGCGCCGTTGAGGACGGGCTTGGCGTCCTTGCACATCTCCAGCGCGGCCTTCGCGGCCTCGACGTCCGTGCACTCGAGGATCAGCGTGCGGCCGGCCGCCATGCACTTCTTCACGAGCTCGGCGTAAGCCGCGGCGTCGCCCTTGTATTCGAGATTCAGCAGCTCCACGTACATCCGCTCGCCGATGCGCTCATAGTCGAGCTTTTCGACCTCCGGCAGACGCGCGTCCGCGCAGCCGGGGCAGACGCTCACGGCGAAGAGAGGCTTGGAGACAAAGGTCTTCTCGTGGCGGAACAGGACGGTCTCGCCGCCGAGCTTGTGCTGCTCGGCGCCGGCGCCGATCTGCAGAGCCTTCATCGGAGGCGCGGTCGCCTCGCCCAGCTTCGCCTTCGCCTCGTCGGACATATGCGGGCACTTATCCACCGGGATCGCGCCCTGAGCGACCTTCATGGCGAAGGCCATGCAGGTCGGATTGCCGCACTCCTTGCAGTTGGTCTTGGGAGTGAGCTTGAAAATGTCAAGTCCTTTCAGTGCCATCGTTCCTTCCTCCTCACATCAGCTCGGCAATGAGCTTCGAGATCGTCGCTACGGATTCCGGATGGATCAGGATCACGGCGTTGCTGCCCGCGGCGAGGCAGGCGGCTGCGGTGGAGACCTCCATATCGACGCCGCGCTGCTCGCGGGCGCCCCACTCCGGGAAGTCCTCCTCCGAGACGATCGCTTCCTTGACGTTCCACGCCTCGCTGCCGGCGGGCGTCACGACAGGCATCTGCAGCATCTGGTCGTTCTGTCCGAGCGCGGCGGCCTTGACGCGATCCATGGTGGAGGCGACGTACTCAAAGCCGTAGCCCGCGGCGGCGGAGCCCAGATTCATGACGGTGCTGGCGGGCTGGACGCCGAGCTGGTTGATCAGCACGTTGAGCTGCTTGGCCAGGTTGATGTCCACGGCGGATTCCGCGCCGATCTTCTGCCCGTAGGCGAGCGCGGCGGACGCGGCGACGATCTTGTAGTCCTCCTCGCGGGCGGACAGGAACAGGACGTTTTTGCCCTGCAGCGCCTCGGCGATCTTTTCGAAAAGCCTGGAATCCTTCTCGATGTTCTTGCAGCCCATGACGGCCAGCGGCACGTCGACGGCCTCGGCGACGGCCCTGCACTCCTCCACGCAGTCCTCGACGGAGGCGTTTTTGCCGTTGGGGTCGGCGCTCTCCAGATGGAGGCAGAGGAAGTCCGCGCCGGGCATCGCGGCGGCGCGCACGGCCTGCTCGACGAGCGTTTCGGCGCCCGCGTAGTAGGCGGCGAGGCCGGGAAGGCTGAGATCCGGGCCGAGATCGGACAGCTCCACGCCCACGGCGGGGCGGTGCTCGATCGGCGCGTCAAAGGTGTACAGCGGCAGAACGTTCTCTCCGCCCAGCGTCACGGCCTTATCGCCGGTTCCGATGACGACCGTGTTGATGGCGGCGCTGAACTTCTGCGGTGCGCGTTTGAATGGCATGGTGATGAGCCCCTTTCGTTGATTTCACGGCAGGGCGTTTCCCGCGTCCGCCGGTTGCCTGAGTCAGATTTGGAATTTGCTACAGGAAAATTGTTTTACTCTGTCACTTATATTATTTACGCGCGGGGCGGGTGTCAAGACAAGCCCCGGTTTTGGGCCGATCTTTATAAATTGCTACAATATCAACGTCACATCAGCGGCTCCATCTCGAGCACGGGATGTCCCACGCTGCCGAGATGCTCCATCAGCGTCTCGGGATCCTCGGTGATCGTCTCGTCCGCGATCATGTCCGTGAAGTTGTCGATGCCGTAGAGCTCCTTTGCCGTGGCATTGAGCTTTTCGCCGACGAGCTCCTTGAGCTGTTTGGGCATCCACACGATGCGCCCGACGCCGCCCTCCGCCTTGAGGAACTTCTTCGAGGAGATGAAGTGCTTTCCGTGGCCCATGAAGCCCGGCGTCTGTACGCCGCCGCCGGTCATGGAGGCCATCTCGGAGAAGGTCATGCCAAGCGGCGTCATGCCCACATGCTCACGGTTGACGATCACGACGCCGTTGGAGAAGGGCTCAATGCCGCAGATGCACTCGAAGCAGCCGCAGCTGGTCATCGGATCCTCCATGATGGAGTAGAGCGTCACGGTCTCGAGCGCGCCGTGGCTGTACTTGCTCACGGCCTCGCACACGTCCTCCCACTTGCCGAGATTGGCGTCCACCACGCGCTTTTTCGTCACGACCTGGCAGGGGCCGTTGGGATTGAGCTCGTTGGTGGCCTTCGCGTCGAGCCAGCTCACCGCGCCGCAGAGGCCGAGGCGCTCCGGCGTGACGACGCAGACGTGGCTCGGAGAGAAGCTCTGGCAGAGGATGCAGCTGTAGAACACGTCCACGCTCTCGTCGGTGAGCGAGCGCAGGCGGTCATCGCGCATGTCGTAAATGCGGTTTGCCTCCAGGCGCATCTTCTTCAGGCGCTCCGGGTCGGTATAGATCGTAACGGCGCACTTGTCGATGACCGAGTCGAATTCGCTCTTGAGCTTGGAATAGATGACCTCGCCCAGATGCTTCGCGCGCAGGCCGGCCGAATAGGCGTACTGGCTGATGCGGATGTGGATCATGTCGCGCTGGCCGGTGTGCATAACGCCCTCGATGCAGTTGATCCAGGCGTGGAAGCGGCGCTCGAACACGGGCTCGAAGTCGCTCTGCATATTTCTGCCCGCCACCTTCGCCACGATGCCGATGCTGGCGCTCATGGGATCCTCCATCTCGTCGAAATCCGGGCCGACGAGCTCGATCCGGTGATCCTGCAGCGCCTTTTCGGGCGCGGTCATAACCAGCTCCATGCAGTCGCGGCGGGATCCGTCCATATCCGCGAAGGTCTGCTTCCGGCGGACGATCTCGCCCTCGAACGCGCTGGAGAAGGCGACGGGGATCTCGAAATCCGCGACCTTGATCCGGATGTCGCGCGCCTCGAGGCTCGTCTCGATGAACTCCATCACGTCCGGCTGCACGATCAGGCTCTTGGGCACGCGCCAGATGTTCTCGGTCTCGTTGGTAATTACCGGGAAGCCCATCGCGATCGCGCCGCCGCCGCAGGCGACGGTGATGTCGCGCAGGGGCGCGAAGGCGTTTACGAAGGCGCGGATGCGGTGGAAGGTGTAGTCCTGGAAGCCGTCGAAATCGCCGGGCTGCACCGCGCCGAAGATGAAGGCCGCGCGCACGACCAGCGAGATGATGTGTCCGACCGCCCAGATGTCGCGTCCCACGGGCACGACGCGCACGGGGAAGCCCATGCCGATGCCCTGACGCTCCGCCTGATCGATGATGTCTCCGATCAGGAACACGAAGATGCCGCGGCTCTGATAGCCCTTGATGAGCGCGAAGGCGGCCTCGTCCGTGGGCGCCTCGTCGATGATGACGACGAAGCCCGGGATATCGCCCGTGACCAGCGGCACGCCCAGCTCGCGCACCTCCGCGTCGGAGAAATGCCCGTGGTACTTCGTGCCCTCATAGGGCGTGGGCGTGTCTACGTATTTGCAGGCTTCGATGATCTCCGCGGCCATGGCCGTGGCGATGCCGGTGTTGAAAACGTCGTTGAGCTTCTGCTCGCGCGTCATCATGCTCCGGATGTGCCCGAGCGCCTCGTCCATCTCCCCGACCGTGGTGATCTTTCTGCCCGCGTAGGCGTAGCTGCAGGCCAGAAAATAGGCGGTGTCCGGCATCACGACCGGCGCGTCGCGGCCGACGCGGGCGATCACCGCGTCCAGCTCCTCGCGCGCCTTGGCATACATCTCGTCCGAGCCGCTGAATACTCTGTTAAAAAGGCTCATAGCAATACGTCCTTTCCTTTGATCATTCGTTTTCCATCCGGGCGCGGATGGCGCGTATCTCCGCCACGGCGGCGGGGCACAGGTCATAGGGCGACGCGCCCTGCCGGTCCGCCTCGATCACGTCCCGGTCGTAGTGGATCATGCCCAGCAGCTCGTCAGCCGGAACGCGGTCGCGGATGAAGGCCTCATCCTCTTCCCCGCGCACCTTGTTGGCGACGACGCGGACGTTTTTCACGCCCAGATCCGCCGCGAGCTGCTTGACCTTGCGCCAGGTCTGCAGACTGCGCTCCCCCGGCTCGACGACCACGACGAAGCTGTCCATGCAGCCCGCCGTGCCGCGGCCGAGATGCTCCAGTCCCGCCTCCATGTCCATGATCACGACGTCGTCCTTGCGGAAGACGAGGCTCATGAGGATGGATTTGAGCATCACGTGCTCGGGACACACGCAGCCGCTGCCGCCGGTCTCCACGGTGCCCATGACGAGCAGCTTCACGCCGTTTACGTCCTTCGAGTAGGCGTCCGGGATGTCGCTGACCTGCGGATTGAGCTTGAAGAACTTGTTCAGCGCGTTGGCGCCGGTGCGCTCCTCCACGAGCGCGCGCATTTTGGAGATCGGCGTGATGGCGTTGACCTCCTCGGCGGAGAGCCCCAGCGACATGCCGAGATTCGCGTCCGGATCGACGTCGGCGCAGAGCACCGTGCGTCCGTCCGCGGCGTAGAGCCTTGCGAGGATGGCGGCGAAGGTCGTCTTGCCGACTCCGCCCTTGCCCGTTACGGCGACTTTCATCGGCCCGGGCCTCCTCAGTCCTCGAGGCCGAGCGCCCTGCGCTTTTCCTCGATGCGCTCGATCATCAGGTCGCCGAGCTTTTCGATGTCCAGCTCCACCGTGTACTTTGCCTCGACCCAGTCCTTGACGCCGTGCTCGCCCTGGAGCAGCGCCGTGACCTCCTCGGAGCCCTTGGTGTAGGGGTCGACGCCCAGATAGGTGTCGATTCCGGTGGCGACGACGTAGTTGCCGATGGAAACGGCCTTCTCGCTCATCCACTCGGGCGCGCAGCCGACGAGCGGGATCTGCGAGATGTTCCAGCCGGAGTCCTTCGCAATGTCGCTGGCGAGGATCATCATGCGGGAGATGTCCACGCAGGAGCCCATGTGCAGGATCGGCGGGATGCCGACCAGATCGCACACGCGGCGCAGACCCGCGCCGCAGAACCTTTTAGCCTCCCTGCTCAGGAGCCCCGCCTTGGCAGCCGCCTGCGCGGAGCAGCCGGAAACGACGATGAGGATGTCGTTGGCGAGCAGCTTCTTCATCAGGCTGATGTGCGCGGTGTCGGGCCGCACCTTGGGGTTGTTGCAGCCGACCATGGCCACCGCGCCGCGGATGACGCCGGACTTCACGCACTCGATAAGGGGCTTCATCGTGCCCGTCTCGTCCACGTGGGAGTTGGTGACGCCGTCGAGGCACTTCTTGATGGCCTCCACGGAGTAGCCGACCGTCGCGCTGGCCTTCAGATCGGGGATATGCACAAGCTCGGGCTTGCGGTTCTTGAAATTCTCCACCGCCATGCGCACGATCGCTTTGGCGTTGTCGCCCGCGGTCTCCTCGTGGAACTCGATGAACTCGCTGTCCGGCATGCGGGCAATGGGAGAGGTGGTGACGAATTTGGTGTGGAAGCACTTGCTCAGCGGGCCGAGCGCCGGGAAGATGCACTGCACGTCCACGACGATGGCCTCGCATGCGCCGGTCAGAACGACGTTCTCCTGCTGCAGGAAGTTGCCCGCCATCGGGATGCCGTGGCGCATGGCGACTTCGTTTGCCGTGCAGCAGACGCCGGCGACGTTGATGCCCTTCGCGCCGTTGGCCTTGGCCAGCTCCAGCATCTCGGGATCCTGCGCGTAGAACACGATCATCTCCGAGAGCGAGGGGTCGTGGCCGTGGACGATGATGTTGACCATGTCCTTCTCCATCACGCCGAGATTGGCCGTCGTGTCGATCGGCTTCGGCGTGCCGAAGAGGACGTCGGAGAACTCCGTGCCGCACATTGAGCCGCCCCAGCCGTCCGAGAGACCGCTGCGCAGGGACTGGCGGATAAGCGCCTCGGGCAGCGAGGAGCAGCCCATATGCGTCATGTGAAGGGACTGGGAGACCTCGCGGTCGATGGCGCGCGGCTCGATGTCCGCCGCCTTCCACAGCTCGCGCGTGTGCTCGGGCGCGCGGCTGAGCCAGCGCTGCGTGCCGAAGGGCTTGCCGTACTCCATCAGCGCGGTCTCCGCGACCTCGTGCGCCACGTCATAGATGTCGCGCCCCTCGGTGGGGATGCCCCACTCCGCGGCAATACGCTTGAGCTTATCGGGATCCTTGACCTGATAGTTGCCGCCCTCTCTGGAGGCGTACAGCGTGTGGCAGATGCTGCGCCCGTGGTCCGAGTGCGTCGCGCTGCCGCCCGCGGTGAAGCGCAGGTAGTTGCGCGCCACGATGCCGTGCACGTCGCAGCCGCAGATGCCGCGCGGCGCCTTCGGGGTGATCCGGCAGGGGCCCATGGAACAGATCCGGCAGCAGACGCCCTCCTCGCCGAACTTGCAGTGCGGCGTCTGGTTCTTCACGCGCTGCTGCCAGGAGTCCGCGCCTACCAGCGCGCCGGTCTCCAGGAGCCGGGCGGTCGCCGCCTCCATCTCCTCGACGGTGGGAAAGCCGTTGCAGGCCTTGCAGTCGTTGCATTCCATCTATCTTTTTCTCCTTTTCGGGAATTGATTATCTCTGCTTCGCGCTCACAGGAGCTTGCCGACCATCGCGTCGAAGGCGACGCGGGAAGCAGCGTCCTTCGGCAGCGTGGAGGTCGGTTTCCCGTCGCAGTCGTAGCGGTAGACCATGTCGTCCTGCGGGATGACGCCCAAGAGCGTCAGGCCCTGCTTTTCGATCTCCTCCGCCGTGCCGGGATCGAGAACGCCGTCCGGCGCGCGGTTGACGACAAGGCCCATTTTGCTGTGCTTGATGCCAAGATCCTCCACGAGCCGCGCGATGCGTCCGACAGCCTGGATGCCGCGCCGCGAGCAGTCGCTCACGAGCAGGATCGCGTCCACGCTCGGCAGAAGGCCGCGGCTGATGTGCTCCATGCCCGCCTCGTTGTCCACGACCATGTATTTGTAGCGTCCGGCGTACTTGCTCAGCTGCGACTGGAGCAGGCCGTTGACGAAGCAATAGCAGCCCTGCCCCTGCTCGCGGCCCATGACGAGCATATCGTAATCGTCCTCCTCGATGAGCGCGCGGCTGAACATCATCTCCATGTAGTCCTGCTTGCTCATGCCGGCGGGGATCTCCTCCGCGTGCGCGACCTGCTCGCGCAGATCGCCCAGCGTCAGCTCCACCTCCACACCCATGACCTCGTTGAGGTTGGAATTGGCGTCCGCGTCCACGGCGAGGATCGGGCTTTTGCCGGATTCGATCAGATGATCCAGCAGGAAACCGCACAGCGTGGTTTTGCCCGTGCCGCCCTTTCCGGCGACGGCGATCGTATAGGCCATATTCATGTCTTCCTTTCTGCCCGGCGGCTCTGTTCGCCGCAAATCATTGTATTATTCTACAACGATTTTTGATCATCCCGCCGATTCTTGAAGTCTCGCGTCTCGCATCCCCTGTCAGGGGATATTATTTAACTTCTGCATTTTATCAAAGATTCTGCGGCCTGTCAATGAAATTGCCAATGATCTGTCAATGCGGATGACGAATTTTCTCCGCTCGATTTGATTAATTTGACAAAACTATTGTATAATCATACAATAGTTTTGTCTCGGCTCGTCCTTTCCCCTCCGCGCCCTTCCCCGGCGCGAAAAAAAACAGCGGCCCGCTTCACAGCGGACCGCGTTCCCCGGTCTCCGGTACAGGCCGGTCAATCGTTCTCCGACGTCCCGTAATACTTCTCGACGCCGCCGTATCCGACGATCAGCTTGTTGTCCCTCGTCCTTCGGATAAAGTGCGCCAGCCGCTTCTCGAACTCCGCCGGGCGGCCTCTCGCCGCGTCGATGTACGCCACGCGGATGCGCTTGTAGGGCTCCGGAAAGGCCTCGAAATTCCGCCACGCCGTCTCGTCCCCGCGGATCGCACGGAGAACGTCCTGCGGAAACACGAAGGGCTCGCGGATGATCCCCTCGACGGACGGCCGGATCTTCGGGTGGATCCTGCCCTCCCTGTCGAGGGCGATCAGGCGCTCGATATTCGGCCGGGAATACGAGCTGCCCTGTCTGCGCGGCGTGAAGCGGCGGAGCTGATGCGTCTCGTCCAGCCTGCCCGCCTGTCCGTCGATCCAGCCGAAGCACAGCGCCTCCTCCACCGCATCGTTGTAGGAGACGCCCCGCTCCCCCGACGCCTTTGTGGGAAACACGAACCAGATCTCCTCCTCGGTCTCAAAATGCTCGCTGAGCCATTCCCGCCACTGTTTCCGCTCCTCACAGCGAAACACCTTGCCGCTTTTCATAAAAACCGCCCTCCGATCCGCCGGTCACACGCCGCGTCTGTATCCGCTTTTCAGCTTCAGCCGGAACGCGCGCTTCGCGACGTTTTCCGTTCCGTCCTTCTCCTTATCCCGTACTCTATCATATCTCCCCGGCGATTACAACGCGGGGTCTGCCGCTCCTCGATTGACAACGGTTCAAAACCGTGTATACTGAAAGCATCCGCGTCCGTCCGGAGAAACCGGCGCGGCGCGGCACAACGACTTTTGAGGTGAGTTCTTTGAGCGAATGCACGCATGACTGCTCCACATGCAGCAGCGACTGCAGCGAGCGGAAGCAGGAATGGACCGATTTTCTGGAGAAGCCGCATGAGGGCACGAACGTCAAAAAGGTGATCGGCGTGATCAGCGGCAAGGGCGGCGTCGGCAAGAGCCTCGTGACGAGCATGCTCGCCGTGCTGATGAACCGCGCGGGCTATCGCACCGCCGTGCTGGACGCGGACATCACCGGTCCCTCCATTCCCACGGCCTTCGGCATTGACGGCTGCGCCTATGGCAGCTCCGACGGCATTATCCCCGCAGAGAGCGAAAACGGCATTCGGGTGATGTCCCTGAACCTCATCATCCAGAACAGGACCGACCCCGTCGTCTGGCGCGGCCCCGTGATCGCGGGCGCTGTCAAGCAGTTCTGGACGGATGTGCTCTGGGGCGACCTGGACTTCCTGTTCGTCGACATGCCTCCCGGCACCGGCGACGTTCCGCTGACTGTGTTTCAGTCCATCCCGGTGGACGGCGTCGTCGTGGTCTCCTCCCCGCAGGAGCTTGTGGGCATGATCGTGGAAAAGGCCGTCCGTATGACGGAGATGCTCCCCGCGCCTCTGCCGATCCTCGCGCTGGTGGAGAACATGAGCTACTTCAAGTGCCCGGACTGCGGCAGAGAGCACCGCATTTTCGGCGAGAGCCATATCGAAGAGATCGCCGCGCGCCACGGCATCGACACCGTCTGCAAGCTTCCCTTCAACATGGAGCTCGCGGCGCAGGTCGACGGCGGAAAAATCGAGCAGATGACGGAGACCGCTCTCGATCCCATCGCGGAGATCCTCAAAAAGATGCTCTGACAGCTCAGCCCAAAGCGCGCGAAAAGCCCTGCCGTTTCCGGCGGGGCTTTTCGCTTTGTGCGCCGATGTCAAATGGCAAGAATCTCGAGCTTTCCGTCCCGCACGCCCAGACCGACCTGGCTGACGGCGGCGCGGCGCTTGTCGATGATCTCGGAGGCGATGGCGTCCTCGACCTCCTTCTGGATGAGGCGGCGCAGATTGCGCGCGCCGTAGAGCTCGGAATAGCTCTTGTCCGTGAGGTAGTCGATCGCGGCGTCGTCCCAGACGAGAGTCATGTTCTTCTCGGCCATCACATCGCGCAGCTCGGTGAGCATCAGGCTGGCGATGCTGCGGAAATTCTCGCGGCTGAGCTTGTTGAAGCAGACAATCTCGTCGACGCGGTTGATGAATTCCGGCCGCAGAAAGTCGTTGAGCGCTTTCATGGCCTTCTCGCGGGTGATCTCCCCCGTCGTCTTGTCGAAGCCCATGCTGCCGCCCTTGAGATTGCTTCCCGCGTTCGTCGTCATGATGATGACGGTGTTCTCAAAGTTGACCGTTCTGCCCTGCGCGTCGGTGATGCGCCCGTCGTCGAGGATCTGCAGCATCACGTTGAGCACGTCCGGGTGCGCCTTCTCCACCTCGTCGAAGCGCACGACGCTGTAAGGCTTGCGGCGGATCTTCTCGGTGAGCTGTCCGGCCGCGTCGTAGCCGACATAGCCCGGAGGCGAGCCGAGCAGACGGGACACGGAATGCTTT
>JAEEGL013831531.1_pt1 | contig 10614 bp, 5 predicted proteins | sample 9134231 | NCBI WGS metagenome assembly JAEEGL01 (sample SAMN16246548, study PRJNA631951) | gut metagenome | biome: gut microbiome; feature: rumen; material: fiber-attached | host: Bos | place: Iran: Karaj | collected 2018-10 | reverse complement strand
TTTAATTGCTTTATCTTACCCTTTATATGAATATTAAATTCCTGAGGCTTACATCCATCCCAGGTATAGCAATACAAACCAAAGGTTTTGTTGTCGTAAGTAAAAAGCGAAATGCCCGCTTCTCCATCTAACCAGATTCCTGTTGTATCAAGCGCCTGTCGTATCTGTGTTAGAACCTCTGCCGGTAAATCATATAAACGCGAAGGCATATCCGGTACATTAAGAATTGTAAAACGACCCTTGCCATAGGTATCGTAACACAAAATACTTTCGTGGTATTCACCGTGCCCTGCATTCATTGTAGACCAGGTTGCATTGTTTCTGTGCTCAATAAGCGGAAATGTAATTTCTTTGGAAGACTTTACATAACTGCGACCATACTGACCTTGTGCTGTAAACTGGAATTCATCTGCGGTGAGAACCCTGTTAGAGTAACTAACACTCGTTAGTTTTTCTAGTTGTTCAGGAAATTCTTTAAGAGCGCCAAGAATAAAACCAGAGGTTGCAATAACATTACCGCCTTCTGCAGCAAAAGCTTCTATCTTTTCCAGCACTTTTTTGTCTTTGAGCGAGGCCGCAGTTACCAAAACCTTTTGGCCTTCTTTATCTGCTTTGAATTCAGGAAAAGAGCAGACAGGCTCCATTGGTATTCCAACCATACCAAGAAAATCTTCCAGATGATCTTCGCCCTTAGAATTAAACGGTATATAGGTTTTAAGGCCAACCGGGTTACCAAGACTGTTTAAAATTGTATCCAGCTTTGAATACATAAAACCAAGAGGGGTTGCCCGTTTATTATCTGCAAGTGCCGGCCAGCAGAACATCATCATTTCTTTTGGTTTTGCAAAGGCTGTAAGATAAGCCTGCTCAAGATAGGTATCTATTCTGTCACAGTCAAACGGATCAAACCAGCCGCCTCCATTGCGTCCAGGCGCAACACTTTCGAAGTATCTCATAAGGGAATAGCTTAAATAACGAGGAAGATGCTGGTCTGTCTGTGCTCCGTGCCGGGTTTCTGTTCCTGTATAAATTGAATCAAAAATTTCTCGTTGTTCACCGGGATTGTAGCCGGTTTGCGCAAAGCTTTCGCGCCAGTTAGGATATTTGATTATTATATGAATGTTTGGATTTACCTTTTTTGCAGGCTTTATAACCAGCTCCTTTGAAACTTCCAGCATTTTGGCAAGCCGGAATTCTTCCCAAGAGCGGTTTCCTTTTTCGCGAACACAGTCTTCACACTGGCATTGTGTAAAAAAGAAATCATCTATAATAAATTCGTCAAACATAGAAGCTGTATATTCGCTTACTTCCTTTAGCCTGGCACGCATTGGTTCATTACAGTAACAAAAGGTGTTAAACAGTCTCTGACGCTTTTTATCGTTCTGGTTCAAATCGGGAGTAACCGTAGTAATTCCACCGCTAACTTCAATATCATAATCCTTCATTACACGTATAAACATTTCCAGCTGTTCTTTTTTTGCAAATTCATCGCGGTAGGTTTCCAGATAAATTTTATCTATTCCAACATATTTCTGCAAAAACTCTGTCTGCCTTCTTAATTCTTCTTCCGTTATATGATTTACCCATCCTGCTACACAATAGGTTACTGTTTTAAAATTCTTATAATGCATAAATGTTAAGCCTCCTGTAGTTTTTTGCAATACAAATAAATTATACCATTGAATTAAATAACTTGTTGGATTTTTCTCTAAAATAATTGTATTTGCGAATTCTCAAAAAGTGATGTAACATATTATTAAGGGGAAAAATCTATTTATTCAAAGAGAGGAAGGAAAGCTTATGCCAACCTACAGTACAGAAGTTGAAGAATTAGAAGAAAGCAATGCAACACAGGTAGAAAAAATTCTTGACCGGGCCTTAGAGCTTTTTCTCAAACGAGGAATTGATAGTGTAACCATGGCGGAAATAGCAAATGCCTCAAAAATTTCTGAAAATGAGTTATACAAGATTTTTCAAACAAAAGAACAACTTGTAGTTCGTACAGCAACCTTTGTATGGACAAAGCGAATGGATTCTTTGTTTCCTACCCTTCTTAAACCAAAATATAATACCCTAAAAGGCATAGATCAGCTTAGAGATATATTCAATCTGTTTGTTAAACTTTATGAAAAAGAAACCGACTCCCTTAAATTTATTTATCTTTTTGATGCCTTTGCCGTAAAAAACAAAATTCCAAAAGAAGATATGGCAAATTACGAAGCTAAAATACTTCTTGTAAAACAGATTATTTCTGATGCAATCCAAAAAGGAATTGCCGATGGAACTATAAATGAAAAATATATCGAATACGGAGAAATGCTGTATTTTACTTTAATGCATACCTTTTTTTGTACAGCTCAAAAATTGTCCCTCACAGGAAATCTGCTTAACATGGACACAAAAAAGAACGGCTCTATGCAATTAAAGCTGCTTGCAGAACTTCTTCTTAAGAGTCTTGGATAATTATTCTCTGTGATTAATTAATGTTATAATTTCCTCTGACAGTTCCCATAAGGGTAACATCTTTTGAGGCTTCTTCTTTAGTTGCAAATCTGTGCGGTTGCGAAGTTGTTACAACCGTACCTTTTCCCTTTTTACTGGAAATTTCAATTGTACCATGCATGAGCTCCAGCAGCGATTTTGCTATAGATAAGCCCAAACCTGCACCTCTAATCTGCTCATTTATTTCATTATCTTCGCGTGCAAAATCCCGGCAAATATAAGGCAGGAATTTTTTTGAAATACCAATGCCATTGTCTTCGCAGATAAAATCAATATTACAAATTTCCGGATCATCGGTAGGCGTTTGCTTGAGTCCAAAACGAACCCAGCCTCCCTTTGGAGTATACTTTATTGCATTAAAAATAATATTCATAACAACATCTGTTGTATGAATAATATCCTGATAAATATACGGATTATAAATCATAGTCCAGTATTCAAGCTTAATACCCTTTTTTTCTGCGGCATTTTCGGCAAGAGCATATATTTTATCTATAGCATTTGAAATATCCGTCGGCTTTTCTATGAGTTTAAGCTTTCCGCTTTCCAGTTTAGCAAGCTCATCAAGATTGTTTACAAAGCCCAGCAAATGCTCTTCTTTCTTTTTGAGATGTGAAAGTGTTGTTTTTATGGCTTTGCTGTCTGTAACAGACTTTTCTATGTCGTCTGTATATTCAACAATAGCTTTTACTACCGGCAGAATATCATTTACCGTGTTGGCAACAAAAATATTCTTTGCACGGTTTGCTGCAGTGGCGTTGTTTACTGTCTGCTCCAGCTTTATATTTTTAATGCTTTCGCTTAAAGCATCTGCGTGAAATCTTTCTTCCTCAGTAATATCATATAAGAATACATAATATATATCGCCATATTTTTTTGTTTTTACATAACGTCCATAGGTCCTTACATATTTTATGATTCCGTCTTTTGCCTTTATTCTGTATTCTACATAACCTAAATCTTTATTATTCTTTATCTGACTTTCTATACTTTTTTGAACATATTCATATTCGTCCGGCAAAACCATACCTTTATAAGAATTTCCAACATAGTCTCGGAATTCTTTTGCAGTCTTACAGGCGAATATCTTCATAATCTCGCTGTTAAAGGAAATAATTTCCTGATCACCATCTGCGTGATAAGAGAAAAAGCCGCCTGGTAAGCCTTCTGCAAATTCATTGGCAGCAATGAGCATATTTTCATTCATATACCAGATATCATTATCTTCTTCGCTGCCAAGAAGCTTATTATTTTCTATATGATGTTCAACCTTGTTCAAATAAATTTCAAAATCTTGTGTAGAAAGAGGTTTGCTAAAATAATACCCTTGAATAAAATCGCAACCCAAAGCTTTTAGAATTCTAAACTGTTCTTTTGTTTCGGCTCCTTCTGCAACAGTAAGAAGTCCAAGTCTATGAGCCATCTTAATTATATTTTCAATTACAACCTCGTTGGTTTCAAGATTGCGAACAAAGGATATATCAAGCTTAAGTATATTTAAAGGAAAGCTTGAAAGAAGTCCAAGCGATGAATAACCGGCTCCAAAATCGTCCATCTCTATCATAAACCCAAGATTCTGAACTTTCTTTACCTGGGAAATAATCATTTCTGTTTTATCGGAATAAAGCGATTCTGTAACTTCCATGTGCAGCAGAGAATGATCAATTTTGTATCTGTCTATAATTTGAATCTGGCGGTCAATATTTCCATATTCTATAAAATCTCGTCGCGAAACATTTACAGAAACAGGAACAACAGGATAGTTAAGCTCTTGCCAGCGTTTGATATCCTTGCAAACCTGCTCCAACACAAACAAATCCAGTCTGGTAATAAAACCATTTTTTTCAAACAAAGGAATAAATTGTCCCGGCGACATAAAGCCATATTCAGGATGCTGCCATCTTACCAGAGCTTCGGCGCCAACAATTTTTCCTGTTATTGTTTCATGCTTTGGCTGATAATAAACCTTGAACTCGTCGTTTTTGAGCGACTGCTCCATTGTCTCTATAATGCGTTGTTCATCCAGAAGCTGCTTTTGTAAATTTGCTTCAAAAAATGCTATGTCTTTTCCGTAAAGTCCCTTAATCTCCCGGATTGCAAGAAAGGCCCTGTCACAGCAAACAACAAGCGGAAGATCTTTGCTTATAGGAGCATTTACACCAACTTTTACAATCTGATGTGGAATTGGCGCTGTTTCCAGAATTGATTTTGTAATTGCTTTAATGCGGTCTACATCTATACTGTCGCCTTCATAGGCAAAAAACAGAATAAACTGGTCACCGCCAAAGCGTCCCGCTATGCCATGAGGAAGAACATTTTTTAATCGCTTTGCTGAATAAGCAAGAAATTCATTACATTTTTCTTCGCCATAAAGGGTGTTTGAAGATTTAAAATTATCAAAATCAAAACCGATTATACAGAAATTTTTATGATTACTTTCGCTTCGGACTATCTGTGCCCTGCGCAAAAACGCCTGTCGTGTATATAGGCCTGTAAGTTCATCTCGCTCAAGTTCATAAATTACACGGTTTGCATTAGAAAGCTTAACAACTGTTCTAAGACGATTTAGTACACGCCTTACACTAAACGGTTTTTTTATAAAATCTACAATGTCCAGCTCTACGAGTTCATCTTCGATTTCTTTGTCAGTATCTTTTTCGCTTATTAAGACAGGAAATTCTTCGAGAGACGGTATAATACGTACTGCTTTTAAAATTGAAAGGGCTTTTTCTGTTCCAAAAATTGCCCCTGCAACGTTTCTTTCACTGTCCTGTAAAATGGAAAGGACTTCTTCTTCTGTAGATGCAAAAACTACATCATAATCAAAACTGATAATATCAGAGAGAATTTTTTCATCTTCCGGATTTTCTTCGACGATGAGAATTACTGGTTTTTTAAAAGCGTCCTTTTTGTCCACCTTTTTCCTTTTTCCTTTTCCCTATACACCCAATATATTATACCACTTTTTCATAATATGACAATAAATTTTTAATTGTCAAAGAAAAGGTAAAGAAACGTATTTATAAAATTCAATAATATTATCATAGATATTATTTTGTTTTCTGTTTAATAAGTAAATCTTTGTCCTATTACCGATATTATCAAACTCAAAACGGATTTTTCCGATAGTTATATCTTTCGGAAAGATTAATTTACTGTTGTTGTATTGGTAAATTGCATGTTTTAAATATTTTATTGTAATTACAAACAGTTAGAATAAATAACCGAAATTATTGTATAAAAAAACATGTATATAAATTCCTATCTTGATTTGAACCACACAAAGATTGTAATTCCATATTAGTTGTATTGTTAAACATAAAATTATATTCTTCTAAACTGACTAAAGAAATCATAAAAAGATTGAAATCCTTTTTATCTATTTGTCTATAATTTCTTAAAAACTTATAATTCTTTTTTCTTAATTTGAAAATAAATAAGTATGATTCTGTATCGACAAAACAATAGTAATTTTCTGTTGCTGTAGAAATATTTGTTCCAAAAAGGTTTTCTTTTTTATAAGGTCGTAATTCATACAGTTTGTTATTATAACGTCTACCAATTATTTTGCTTCCATTAATATTACAAACAAAATTATTATCAGTTTTTTTTAATTCAAGAGTTCCAATTTCTTGTAATTCTGAAGAAACAGTTATATTCATTTTTTTGGAATTGATAATAATTCTATTTTTTTGATGGTTCTTTAGTTATAGCGTCATATAAAACTAAAAACTCATTTGATTGCAAGAATAAAAATTTTCTTGGCTCAAAATCTTTATTAATAGTAATCCACTTAAAACCATTTTTTATTTCTGTTTTATAATCATATGTTTTACAGGTTCCCTTTTCAAAAGAATCAAATAATTAAACGTAATCATTGTATCATCAATTTCAATCCATTTATCTATTCCGCTTGCATATGTTTTTTCAACAAAGAAATATGAAGTACATAATAATATGAAACATAATGTTACAATTTTTTTCATTAGTCTCTCCAATTGCACACGTATTCTTTGCTTGTTGTAAAAATGAGGGAAAGGCTGTCATAAATAATTAATTATGTCCAATTTATCTGCCATAACATTCTGGCGGATAATCAGGCTCTGGTATTTTCTTGCCATAGAACATTTCTTTGTTTATAGATTTATTAGCTATATTAATTTTCATTACACCAAAATAATTACCACGACCTTCTCCACTTGCATAAACAATAAAATCATAATCCGGTTCATTTGAACGTATAAAATTATATCCAAAAGAGTAATCATCTACATAGTCTTGCTTTAATTCTTCCCATGTTATTTCATAAACATCCTGATTATTCTGTAAATCTGTAATAACAATAGTCGGCATTTTTGTTCGTTTCTTATAATCACCATTCTCTTTTTCCCATATCATATATTTAAAATCAAATGAAGTCATTGAATTGATTGGTTTTTTTGTTACAGGCTTAAAAATTCCTGTTTTTCCATCTAAAAGATAGAACATTTCTTTATCATCCGAATATACCATTAATTGTTGTCTATCGTTAGATAATTGATATGCCCCCCAGTAAGTACTTATTTTAAAATATAATTCATTTCTATTTTCTGAGCCTTTATACACTTCTAAATAACCTTGCTGGTATTCTAATACAAAAGTTTCTCCATTTTTTAGAGACGATAACTTTTTTTCTTCACTAAAACAGCAGACTGTTAAAAAACACATCAAAACAAATAATGTAATTTTCTTCATTTTTCACCTCTCAAATTATTTTATTTGGTACATTTTTTCTTAAATGTAACAGAACCTTTAACCTGATCTACAGGAACAAGTACCTGCCCGTTTTCATTTAGCCAGCCTTTTCCAATTCTATTATTCTTATTACCATCATATACCCATTCTCCATCTTCATTTTGATAAACTGTAGTATTTTTTATTGTAGTATCATTGTCAGAAGAAATTGTTATCACACAATAATCTTTACCGTTTATTGTTTCAATTTCATTCATACCAACCCAATGATCAGAATTAGTATCATTCCAATTAACATTAATAAAAGTCTCATATAAGTTTTCTTGATCTGCTGCCTGTTTTTGATATTTATCCTTTGTTATTCCATTATTTGATTTTTCTACACTATATCCATAATCTTCTGCAATCTTATTCCACTGAACATTTCCGTCAGTAACATATTTTTTATTTATTTCTGAAGGATTCTTCTCTAACATATTAGCTACACATACAACAGCACAACCTGCTTTTTCAATTGTAGACTGTTGATTACCAGTTAAATTAATTTTTTTCCAATCTCCACCTTGCATTGTATAAATAGACGGAATCTTTTTCTGGACCAACCCCCACAAATCCACAAAGTTGACTGGGTCATTATTTACATAAGCAAACCAGTTAGTTCCGTCACGAATCGGGTCTACTGTTGTAAAGCGGGCGGACTGTGGAGCGTAATCACGATAGCCATAGTTATATAGTTTTGAACTCGGGTCATTCTGTTTACCAAGATAACCAAAGTCAGTCACACCAGACAGATCCCCCTGCACTAGAGAACCGAAAGCGTCATAGGTGTACTCATCTAACTGGTAACCGTAGCTGTCAGTAACTGAAGATACACTTCCTGAAAGGTCTGTCGTAAAATACTGTTCTCCTTCTGAAGAAGCCTGAGCTGCAAGAGAGCCGTTTACACTTATCTGTGTACGTTCACCCCTGTACCTGCTGTTTACAGTTTTATAAATGTTCTCATCAAGATAGAAGTATCTGTTTTCGTCCTGGGCGTCTTCATCGCTTATATAGCGGTAGCGGTCTCCTGTAGGTTTACCGGTCGGGCTCCATCTTATTCCCGTATTTGTTGAATCTGTAAATAATCCGTTTGCAAGGGTTGAACTCTGCTTTATTACGTCAAAGGTCAAGCCGTCATAAAGTGTCCGGATAGCAGCTTCTCCCTTGTCTTGTACGATTACCCTTCTTCCAAAGGCATCGTAGGCATAAACTGTCTGTGCATATGTTTTTTCCGCCTTGTCGGTTACTTCGCAGTAAATAAGGCGGTTCTGGGCGTTGTAGGCATATTTGGTAGACTTGAACGAGCTTTCTTCTGTAAGAAGGTTTCCGGCATTATCATAAGTGTAGTTTATGAATACCCGGCCTCTTGAACCGCTTGAAACAAGACGGTTTTCTTTGTCATAGCTGTAGTTTATCGTTCCACACTTTGTGGTCTTTCCGGTTCTGTTTCCGTTTTTGTCATAGGAATAAGATTCCTTTACAAAAATCTGCATGTTTGGAAGACTGTAGGCCAGGCCATACTGCATGGAATTTAACAGAGGAATTAAACCAGATTTTATATCTGCTGGCAGGTATCTGTTTTCGCTTATATCCGCATTTGCAGGAAGTCCGTTTTCTTCTGCTTCTTTTTTCAGGAGGTTTATCATTTCCTGAGTATACGGGTAATAAACAGTCTGGATCTGACCTTTGTTATTGTATTCGTAAAGGGTTACTCGTCCTTTGTTGTCTACGGTTGCTGTGCGCTTGCCGTCGGTTCCATAAACGTAGCCTTCTGCCCAAAGCAGTTCGTTGCGTTCGGATTTCTGGGCCTTGACTGTTACACGACCAGCATTGTCATAAAGAGTTTCTTCCTTTGTCCCGTTTCCGAATTTCCTCACTGTTTCCTGTCCGTTTTTATTATATTCTAATTTTACACTCAACCTCTGCTTGTTGTCAAAGATTTCCGTAACTTCGTTATTCTTCCCGTAAAGGTATTTTGTCTCGCGGTTTGAAGAATAAAGCCTTGTTCTGTTACCGGCACCGTCATATTCAAAACGGATTTCTTCCCCGGTGGTTACATCTTTCTGGTAAATCAGGCGGCCACCTTTATCATACTGGTATAGAGTTTTTCCGTAAGCATTCTCTGCTTCTGTAATATTTCCCGCCATGTCATAGACAAAACGGTTCTCTGAACCGTCGGAATATTTTATAGTTCGTATGGTTCTGTCATTTGAATAATTTATGGTTGTGGTCGTACCGTCAAAGGAAGACTGACTTTTCAGTTGTCCTTCTTCATCGTACAAATACTGTTGTGTTAATCCAATTCTGTTCTTCTCATTTTTAAGTCGTCCGAAAGAATCATAGGTATAAACATAGTCGTTACCGTTTCCGTCCTTAACGGTAAGGATACGATTATTTTCCCTGTAACTGTAAGATTCTACAATTTCTCCGCCGCATAAAACTTTCTTAATCCTTCCGCCGTCATCATATTCGTAGGACTTTTCGCTGTCGGCTCTTGTACGTTCCTTCTTGAGCCTGCCGGCCTTATCATAGACTGCCGTATAGACCGTTCCGCAGTCGTCTGTTACCTTTTCGAGTAATCCCATGTAGTTGTAAACATAGTTTGTTTCTGTTCCGTCCGGTAAAGTTACCTTACAAACTTCTCCCAGGGCATTATAGTCATAGACCGTCTTGTTTTCGTAGCCGTCGTATTCTGCCACCAGCTGGTTCTGACTGTTATATTCATAGCGTCTGGTATTTCCGTTGCCGTCGGTTTCTTTTACGACGTTTCCAAAGGCATCCAGGTTATAAACTGTCTTGTACTTTCCGCCTTGGGTTACCGTGACGGTCCTGCCGTCTGTGGAATATTCATAAGCTGCATGGTAAACTGCAGAGCTTTCGCTTTTAGTGTTTCCGACAAGCAGTTTGGTAACCCTGTCAAAACTGTCATACTCATACCAGATTTTCTGGCTGTCACTCTGAACATTTACCGTGCGTCCTCTGTTATCATAGTTATAATAAGTTGTCTTACCGTAACGGTCTGTATTTTTATTTATGCTTCCGTCTGGATTATATTCTGTACTTACTGCCTTTCCTTCCTTTTCACTGGCGCCCGTAAGCAGTCCTGCCGAATCATAGCCGTATTCATACCAGCCGCCGTAAAGAGACTGCTCTTCCTTTAATCGTCCTGACGCTTTATAGAATGCACCTGTCGTTTCTCCGTTTCCGTCTGTCATCTTTACAAGGTTCCCGTTACTGTCGTATTCAAACAGGCTGGTTATTCCCAGTCCGTCTGTTACGGTAAGGCGAAGTTCGTTTTTACCGTAAAGGGTGCGGGTGTATTTCTGGGTGTATACGTCA
>JAEEGL013248372.1_pt1 | contig 10614 bp, 10 predicted proteins | sample 9134231 | NCBI WGS metagenome assembly JAEEGL01 (sample SAMN16246548, study PRJNA631951) | gut metagenome | biome: gut microbiome; feature: rumen; material: fiber-attached | host: Bos | place: Iran: Karaj | collected 2018-10 | reverse complement strand
CAGCAGTCTGTGGTCGGTCTTTTTTTCGATGTCGGGCATCAGGACTTCGGTGATAAACCGCGACAGATTTGTACGTTCCAGAGTTACAGCCGTGCCTGTGGCGTGCTTCGGGTGCAGCCTGCCGTAGAAATCCACACAGACCGGACCGTCGTACTGTGGACAGGCTTCGAGCGATTTCCAGTCATAGCTAACCCACCATACGAACGTTGTTGCGGTAACGTTTTTGTCAAACATCTCGGTCGCAAGCACATCTATCATTTCGCGGAAAACAAGGTGAGCTTCGTCGTATCTGTACGGGCGCGGAAGCACCTGGCTGTGAGACAGCGAGTGACCGTCCGTGTGATAGGTCTTGATGTCGTGCATTGTTACCGGTTCAACGCCCCACGCATGGTCTATCATGATCTCGCCGTCGATCCCGAACTCTTTGTAAAACCATTCCTCGTTTTCTATCGAGAACCGTGCCACATCGCCCATGGTGTGCATCCCGTTTTTTTCAAGACGAGCGGATTTCCCCATACCGACCTGCCAGAAGTCGGTAAGCGGAGTGTGATCCCAGAGCAGGTATTTGTAGCTGTCCTCGTTGAGTTCAGCTATGCGCACACCGTCCTTGTCGGGACGGGCTTTCTTGGCAACGATGTCCATCGCGACTTTGGCAAGATACATATTCGTGCCGATTCCGACAGTCGCTGTGATACCTGTTGCTGCCAATACCTCCCGCAGCATCGTCATAGCCATTACATGAGCGGGGTGTTTTCCGGTTTTCTCCGCTTCTTCTTTGTATTGGTGCAGGTACTTCGTGCAATCGACAAAACTTTCATCAATACTGTAAACATGGATATCCTCGGGCGCGGCGTAGTGAAGCAGTATCGAGTATATCTGCGCCGAAACACGTTCGTATTCAGCCATTCTCGGTGTCGCAATGATGAAATCGACTATACGGTGTGTACGTATCTCATAGTCCGCAATCTTCTGTTTTGCTTCAAAAAGACGCGGTCTGCCGGGAACGCCGATAGCTTTCAGGGCGGGGGAGACAGCAAGACATATCGTCTGGTCGGAACGGGTCGGGTCAGCTACCAGCAGCTTTGCCGTCAGCGGGTCAAGTCCGCGGGCTACACATTCAACGCTTGCGTAGAACGATTTCATGTCTATTGCAGCATAAACCCGCTCCATGAGATGACCTCCTTAGTTTAAGACTTTCCCGTACACATGAAATTCCTGATATGGGGAGATAGGCCTCGGCTCCCACTCGCTGTTGTAGGAACGCAGAACGACCTGCGGGTGTACGAACCCGTTGCTGTCCGTAAATTCTTCCTTGCAGGAATCGTCCGGCTCCTGCTCATCGTAGATCTTGATGACTACCTCGTTGTCGATCGAAAAGATGCCGACCTGACCGGGGCGCACAGCCTCACATTGCTGGATGAACACGACCTGTCCGTTTATGTAAATCGGTGACATACTCTCACCGTCAACGAACAGCGCAAAGTCCGTGCCCGCAGGGACAGCGCTTTCGGGGTACTCTTTATCCTCGAAGTTTTCGTCGTCCATAAAGTTGCCCGTACCTGCCGCAGCTCTTATGTAGCTGGTGGGTATCGTTATAGTCGCGCTCGACGGTGCTGCTTCAGTCAGAATCGGCTTGTATCTGCCGGAAGCTATGAGCAGTTCGCGGTACTCGTCAAGCTTCTTCAAGCCGTGTTCGTTCAGCTCGAAGTCCGGTAATTTCGCTATTCCCGTGAACTCAGGTATCATATCCGGCACGTTAAGCGACACGCATACCGCGATAAGCTGATATGCGTTCGGAACAGTCATACCGCTTTCCCATTTAGCGACGGCAGCGGGCTGGACACTTACACCGCATTCCGCAAGCAGCCTTGTAAGCTCGGCTTGCGAGATATGTCTTTTCTTGCGTATCGCGGCTATTTTGCTGCCGATCTCGTTGTTGTCTTTTGCTTGTTTTGCATTATATTTTATGTCTTTCATATATGTATCCTTTCCGAATGGGATTGATTTACAATTATATTATATCCTGATGAGAGCGATTTGTCAATAGTATTTTTTCGGATAAGAAATCTTTTTGTGCTCGGACTTCCTTGCCGCTCCGTTCCGGCAGGAATGTCCGGCTATGAACGGGCGCTATTGATACCTGTCCGACGCTGCAGATTTTGAGAAACACCGATCGGCAAATGCGAGCAGAACAGAGATCAGCGAACCTGTGCTCACGTCGCTGATGAAATGCGCACCCATGACCATTCTCGAAAAACATACAAGAAAAGCAAATACAGCCGATATGGCAAACAGTACGACTTTCCGGCCTCTGAGACGGTCATAGACCTCCGCGAGCGGCGGCAGCGCGAAGATCATTCCCATGCACTGCAAAGCGTGACCGCTCGGGAAGGAACGGAAATCGTTCCAGTCGATGCCGGATCCGTTTATATATTCTGCCGAGCCGCCGAACGGTATATACCACGGACAGAATTCTATCCCTGGTATATCCTGTATCAACAACCTGTACCGGGGACGGCTGAAAATCACCTTTCCTGCAGACATGAAAATTATCCCGGCAAGCATTATGGCGCACAGTATTATAAGCCGCTTCAGCAGTCTTTTGTCGTATTCTTTCTTTGAGGCGAAGAAACCCGCAAAGAACAGCGGATATACTCCGAGAAGCGCTCCCGCGGTTATGATAAGCGGGTTATTTATCGTCTGAGGAAACACACCTCCGATTGTATCGACCGCGAACATGGCCCACGAGCATATCACGCTTGTTGAAAGCCCGAGGTATCCGCACGCGGCAGTCCAGAGGTTCTTTTTCTTTTCCGTTAGTCCGGAGCTTCTCACCTGACGGCAGATCACTCCTGTATAAAACACCCATATTGCCATGAAAGGGTACATACCGAGTATCGTGAAAACTCTCCAGAAAGTGCTTTCCGGGAAATATACCGCTTCCGCTATTTCAAAGTCACAGAAAGTCCCTGTCGCAATACCCGCGACCGCGATCAGCGCTAACACGATATCAGCGTACAGTATTATTTTTTCGTTCTTTTTTTCCGGCGTCATAACAAGACATTATCCTTCCATAAAATATACTTTCCCGAGTGTACCGTCAACACGGATCCTGTCGCCGGTGTGCAGCATTGCCGAAGCACTCTGGCAGCTTACGACTGCGGGTATGCCAAGCTCGCGCGCGACTATCACAGCATGGGACAGGGGAGCTCCCACGTCCGTGACAAGCGCGGATATTTTCGGGAACACCCTGACCCAGCCGATGTTCGCGGCAGGTACGACAAGTATGTCTCCCTGTTCGATCTTGTCAGCATCATCTATGTTTTTAAGTACTCTCGCAACGCCTTCGCACTGACCCGCGGAACCTGCGACGCCGTCTATCACACAGGAACCGGACTGCTCCACAGTTTCGCCGAATCTGTAATAACCGCCCGGACTTCCCGCTGCCTTCCATTCGTCAAGGGTGAATCGTCCGCAGATCATACTCGGAAAGTTCGGCATTGACATCTGCTTTTCGTAGTTTTTACGTCTTACAGGAATCTTTCCGACGCAGGTATTGTTGCCCGAAAGAAGCTCCTTCACCTCGTCGATGTACAGCATGAATATGTCATCGCCGAGCCCTGTGAGATCTCCCGCGCGCAGCAGGTATTCGCGTATCAGGCAAAACAGTCTGAGCGCGTCGCTTCTGACGATCTCGCGGCTCGCAACGGCGGCTGAGTATTTTTTCAGCATTCTGGTGAGTTTTCCGGTCTGTGAGGGATATTTTGCGCCGAACTCATTTATAGCTTCCTCGCAGCGCTTCTCCTGCGCGGCCTTCATGGCGTAGGCGTCGATCCCGGAGTTTTTATAGTCTTCAATGACGTTGTCCGGGAAATTTTTGTTCTCATAAGGGAATGGAATAGACAGCTCCATTTCGTCCGCATCGCGATGACCGTATTTTACGATATATTCCTTCTTAGTCATCTTACCGGCAATAATATCTGCGATGCCGAGCAGGGGGCCGAGACTCTCGATATTGCTTTTTCCCGAGCAGTCGGACATAAGCCTGTCGGCGAGCTCTGTGCCGCATATCTTTTCGAGCCTGTCTCTCGTTCTGAATAGCGAACGCACATCGAGTGCGGTCATTATCGCGGACAGAGCGCCCGCCATAAACGGCTCGCAATCGTTCGTCCAGATACCGAGCAGCTCTTGTTGGCTCCCTGCTTTGCGTATCATATCGATGACTTCGAGGCTGACTTCGGTGAAGCGGCCTTTGAGTTTTTTCGGTTTGTATTTTGCGGGCTTCTTTTTGAACGAGTCCTTTATCATTTTACGGACGGCGCGGGTCAGTATTTTTCTGTCATAAGGATAAACGGGTATCTCGGTGTCGGGGATACCGCCCGCGAGCTCTCTGATTTTACCGAACGCTTTTTCCTTTTTCAAGCCGAACGACATTATCATTGAGCAGAGACCGGTGATGTTAAGATAAAGCTGTCCGCACACGTTCGAGATCAGCGGTACGCCGATGATCGATGAGATCATATTCACCATTCCGTATGTCACGGGGGACACAGGGCGCAGAAATATCTCGCCGACATTTGTCTTTGACAGAAGCAGCTCGCCGCAAAGTGAGTCGTTTATTTCAAAATCATCGTAGTTGTTTCGGAAAAGCGTGGTTATGGGTCTCGACTGGAGGATATACACCTTTCCGTCCGCGACTGCCCATTCTATATCCTTCGGAACTCCGTCCGAGGCGGCTTTCTTCGCGTACCCGTACAACTTCTTCGCGTAAGGTGACATTTCCGGGCTGCCGTTGTAGGAGTATTTCACGGTGTCTATTACGAATTCGCCGTCCATGCCATCGCCTGAGACGAGCTTCTCGCCAGCGCCCCTTACAAAACTGCCTGTCATTCTGCCGCGGCTTCCGTTGATCGGGTCGGCGGTGAAAATCACGCCCGCGTAATCGGGGGAGATGTACCGCTGAATGACTACGGCAGTAACGCCCGCCTTTGTTCCGCGTTCCTGCGCGTACACACCTACACGATCATTGTCAGCCGATGCTGCGACAGTCATGACGGCTTGCTCAATGTCATCGGGCTTTACATCAAGCACAGTCTCGTATGCTCCAGCAAAGCGTTCTTCGGTGCCGTCTTCGCCGACCGCCGATGATCTCACCGCGTAGGTGTGATGACCGGCTGAAAGCTTCTTCACAAGCTCCGCAAGTTCGGCTGAAGCTTCATTTTTCAGCTTTCTGCCCTCGAACGCCTGTGCAGCTATAACATATCCGGGCGGCACAGGGAGACCCATGCGAAGCATATTCCTGAGGCTTTCCGCTTTGCCGCCTGCGTCATATCCCGGCTTTAATAAAGATCTCAGATCAAAAATATACATATCTACTCTCCCAGAAATCTGTCGATGTTGTCGTAAACAAATTTTTTCAGAACGTCGTCGTTCAGCAGGTCTATACCGCAAACATCTCTTATTTCCTCGTGTCTGAGCACAGCCAGTTCGTGTATGCTCGAAAGCTCAAACGCTATAAAGCGGCACTCGCCCTCGGTCTTGCGGCTGCCGTAATGCTGTTGGATAAACTTTACGCTTGAGCGCTTGTCACCTATCTTTCGTGAGATGAGCGTGTATTTTGTGAGTGCTTTGCAGTACTTGAAATTTTCAAGCATCAGCTTCATTGAATGATAGTGCAGCGCAGCGAGCTTATCTTTGGGCGAAAGCCGGCTTTGCGCGACTTCACCGAGCACCGGGGCGAACACCGTCGCATTTTGGTACAGCTGCGAAAACACCTCGAAAATAAGCTCCTCGCGTGATCCGAAGCAGTAGTTTATCATAGCGAGGTTTACTCCTGCCTCACGGGTTATCGCACGCGCGGTCACCTCATTTGGGTCATCGCACTCGGTCATCAGCTTTTCCGCAGCAAGCAGAAGCGCGGCACGGGTCTTTTCAAGATCTCGTTTCATATTCCCTCCAAAATAATTAAACGTGTTTAACTAACTTGATTATACACCATAGTTTCCGGTTTGTCAAGAGGGAAACGCAAAAAATAAATGTGTCCTCAACAACTGCCGTTTGGCAGTTGTTGTCCCAAATCTTGTTTTACAGGATTTGGGATCGCTGTAAAGCGCGCCTTCAGCGAGTTTTACAGCGGACACATTCCTTGATGTCAAGCTCATTTCGCCTTCGGGCGAACAAAAGTGCAAGGCAAATTTGAATTTTTGTGATTTCCCTTGCACTTTTGCAACCGCGAATTAGCTTCAAGCTGCGCTTTGAAGCCGATTCGCGGTTGATGAGCAGACATTAAGTATTGGAGGTAGTATTATGGAACCGCATGATTTCATTGTAGAAGATATACAGGGCGACTACGCGTTCCTGAAACAGACGGACTCGGAAAGCACATCGCCTTTTCAGGTCGCTATGGCTCTGCTTCCGCCCGAAACAGACATAGGAACGAAGCTTCGCGGATTTATGGGTATGTTTGAGGTGATCGAATAATTGAAGCCGCCGTCTGCGACGATGCAGACAGCGGCCGGTTTCATTCATCTCTGTAACATTCCTGTATCGAGCCGTCCTCATTATAGTGCATTTGGGTAACGCATACAGAACGGTGGAAGAGGCTTCCGCCCGGGAGTTCGTCGGTATGGTAGAAAAGCCAGCTCTTGCCGTCAAAATCACATATACCGGGATGATTGGTGAAGCATGAGCTCTCTTTCATGAGCACACCGCGGTATTCCCACGGCCCGGTCGGGCTTACGGAAGTAGAGTAGGCAAGGTGTTCGTTTCTGCGCTCTCCTTCCGCAAACGCGGCAAATACCATATAGTAAACCCCGTTCCGCTTATAGACCCACGGTCCTTCGCCGTAAGTCCTTCCTGTCTGGTGACTGCCTTTACCGAAGGACTCCACAGTCATCGGTGTTCTTACTATGCCGGTCTTCGTGTCATAAGAGATCATATCCTCGTTGAGCAGGACGTACCGCAGCTCCGGATTGCCGAAATAGAGATACGCCTGACCGTCGTCAATAAACACGGTAGGGTCGATGTCGTTCCAGTCTCCCTCGTCGATGAGCGGATAACCGAGGTCTTTGAAAGGACCGGTCGGGCAGTCTGAGACTCCGACGGCTATCGCCATTCCGCTGTCCTTTTTGTGCACGGGGCAGTAGAGGTAGAATTTTCCGTTGCGCTCAATGCACTGCGGAGCCCATGCGCGGTCGTCCGCCCATTCTATATCGTCGAGCGAGAATATCTTCCCGTGGTCTGTCCAGTGTTCCATATCCTTAGTAGAAAAGCAGCGCCAGTCATACATCGTGTAGAAATCGTTCACAAGCTCGTTCTCGTCGTGAGTAGTGTACAGATAAAGTGTGTCGCCGCAGACCATAGGCGCAGGGTCTGCTGTATAGATATTCGTTACTATCGGTCCTTTTTTCAATGTAAAAGCTCCGTTTCATTAATAATCTGCTGAATAGATTATAGCGCAATTCTCTGATAAAGTCAATAACTTTGCACAATATATGGTTCATCTTTTGCTTGACAATTATGATCGGCTGCAATATAATATAAATGATATTGAAATTAAGGAGGATACCGACATGAATGACATCATCAAAGCAATGAAAGAGCGCAGAAGCATACGCAGGTTCAAGCCCGATATGCCGCCGAAGGCAGACATTGAGCAGATCGTCGAAGCCGGTCTTTACGCCGCGAACGGGCGCGGACTTCAGGGTGCGATCGTTATAGCGATAACAGACAAGACGGTACGCGACAAGCTCTCGGACGCAAACCGTAAGATCGGCGGCTGGGACGAGGGATTTGACCCGTTCTACGGAGCTCCGGCGATACTTGTTGTTCTCGGTAACAAGGATATAAACACCGGTATCTATGACGGAAGTCTCGTTATGGGTAATCTTATGCTTGCCGCTCACTCTCTCGGACTTGGCAGTATCTGGATACACCGTGCAAAGGAAGAATTCGAGATGCCCGAATATAAAAAGCTTCTTTCCGACCTCGGTGTCGAGGGTAACTGGGAGGGCATAGGTCACTGCGCTTTAGGATATATTGACGGTGAACTGCCGGAGCCGGCACCGCGCAAGGATTACAGAGCCTTCTTTATCGGGTGATGACCCGCGGAGGCTGATATGATAAGAGAGATAGTACACGATCCGCTTTTTCTTGCAAGAAAGTCGGAACCCTGTGCGGCAGACGACATAAAGACCGCGGAAGACCTTCTTGATACTCTGTCGGCGAACAAAGAGACTTGTGTGGGAATGGCGGCGAATATGATCGGTGTTCTCAGGCGCGTTATAGTTTTTGACAACGACGGTGAGTACATGACTATGTTCGACCCGGAGATAATCAAGGCAGACAAGCCGTATAACACTACCGAGGGCTGTCTGTCGCTCATTGGCGAACCACGCCCCGTAAAGCGCTATAAAAGCATAAAAGTCCGCTGGAAGAACGAGAAGTCCGAAATCCGGATAAAGACTTTTACAGGCCGACCTGCACAGATAATACAGCACGAGATCGACCACTGCAACGGTATATTGATATGAAACGACCCGACTGTGCGGCTTTCCGCCGTTCAGTCGGGTTTTTGATGTTCAGAGGCTCAGAGCCGTACTAAGTGAATTGGGTATCCCACGCGGTCCTCTTACCGCGAATATCCCGTATTCCTCGCCGAGTCTTGCAAAGGTGAACTGCTCCGGCGGATAGCGCTTTTCGAGCTTTATGCGCATAAGGCTCCTGATCGTGAGATTTTTGTCGCTGTAATCATACGGAATGTCGGTCTCCGTTACGGTGCACTTATACAGAACAGCAGATACAGGTGCGCCGACGTACATAAAGACAGTATCGCCTTTTCTGATGCCGCTGCCTTGTTTCCATTCGATCGTGTCTCTGCTGTCGAACGCGTGAACTATATCATAGTATTTCGGGTTTGCGGGGATAAGCCATTCCTTCGGCGGGCGAAGCTGCTGCTTTTTCTTCGCGGACGCGGTAGATTTATAGCTTTCGTCGATAAGAGCGTATATCCTTTTCAGCGGAACTGTCCCGTCGAGAAGTACGGATATCCAGTTCCCGCGGCTTATGTGATAACCGCGGAAGAATCCTTTTTCCTGCATAAGCATATCTGCGAGCAGAGGGTCGCTTATCCTTACGTTGATTATATCGGTCTTATCGTTTCCTGCGAGTCCGAGCTTATCTCTGCCGACGTTCATTATTATCGCGAACCATTTGCTGTTGTCCGAATGTCTGAAAACGGCGTAGCCCGGAAAGCGTTCCCAGAGATATTCCGGCTCTGCGTTATATTTGCTGCCTATATATGTACAGACTTCATTTCTTGGTAACTTTTTCATACTATCCGCCTTTCTGCCGTGAAGCTCACAGTTTAATATAACTTACCTTGTCGGACGGCAGGCTGTCGAAAGTGATGTCCTCGCCCTTGAGGTATTTGTCGAAGAACGTTGTGTGGCAGTAAACAAGATGCCTGAACATTTCCTCCGGCGGGAGCTTGCCCGAAATGAATTTAACGGGAATGAAGAATTTCGCGTCGGTAAATCCGAGATGCTTCATATCCTCAAAAACAACATGATATGTGTCCGCGACAGTGTCGAAAAATGGTCTTGTCTCAACGTTGAGATTTTCTCTGCAGCTTATCTGACAGAACGGCCTTGTCATTGTCTTTTTCTGGTATTCGCCGAAAAGCGCGCTGTCTATGTTGATGCCGCAGCTGAATTCGTTGTTGTATCTGCAAAGGTTATAAGCGATGCAGCCGCCGAGTGAATGTCCGGAAGCGCCGATGCCGCGGGAAAAGTCTATGCTTTCCGACCACCTTTCCTTGACGGCTTCAAGCGCCTTTTCAATATCCTTTCTCCATTCTCCGACCCTTCCGATCAGAAACGGAGTGTACTTTTGCTGGAACGCGTCAAAATCCTTTAATGCCGTTCTAGGATCCTTGCTTTTCTTCAGCAGTTTGTTCTGTGCGAGCAGAGCACCGATAAAACTTGTGTACATCGCTTTTGATATTCGCTTGTCCAGAAGATCTGTGCTTCCGTCGTCATAATCGTTCTCGACAGCTTCGTGCGCGTGTCCGACGCACGCTATGATATATCCGCGGCTCGCAAGTGCGCACAGCAGGAAAGAGTTCGATTCGACATACGACCCATATCCGTGACTGAACATTATCAGCGGAAATTTACGGTCAGAAGCTATCGGCACATCTTCATAGAATTCGGCGTAGTTCAGGTCTTCGTTGATGTTCCTTATGTGAAACGCTTTTATAACCGCATTCTTTTTAGCGTCCGAAAACAGCCGCGCATAGGTCTTTCCGGAAACAGCTTCTTTCTTGACGGGATAATACATTCTTACAGCTATCTTTCTGTCCTCGTTCCCGTCACCGATGACCTTTTTCCTGTCCTTATCGACAACGGTAAAGCAGAAGGTTCCGACAGCATATTCTCCCGAAGCATAACCTTCGGGCACTTTCATTGTGTTCTTGTCAGACATGATATTCTCCGTTCTTTGTCAGGTCCCGTACTTTTATCAGGACCTGTCGCCGCACATTATATTCCGCTTCACTGCGGTGCTTTAGACACCGTCTTTAAGATGTCCTGCCATTATTATATCACATATCTTCGT
>JAEEGL012909172.1_pt1 | contig 10614 bp, 9 predicted proteins | sample 9134231 | NCBI WGS metagenome assembly JAEEGL01 (sample SAMN16246548, study PRJNA631951) | gut metagenome | biome: gut microbiome; feature: rumen; material: fiber-attached | host: Bos | place: Iran: Karaj | collected 2018-10 | reverse complement strand
GGAACCGATATGGTTATGCCAGGTGATAACGTTGAATTAACAGTCGAATTAATCCACCCAGTCGCAATCGAAAAGGGAACCAAGTTCTCAATTCGTGAAGGTGGCCGTACCGTTGGTTCCGGATCAGTTACTGAAATTCTTAAATAATTATATTATTTAACAAATCTAAGACCTCTTCGGAGGTCTTTTTTGTTGCTATACTTATTTACTTGAAGCATAATTAAATTATGAGGACTCGTAAATACACTTTACCTAGACATACAAACCTCGCAAAAAATGGAGCAAGAACTGGTGCTTTTTTCATTGATTTAGCAATTACGCTTGCTGTCACATTACTTTTTGTATTCGCTTTATTTAGACCAGTTTTTAAAGGAAAAGTTAATAGTTACCTTCAAACTATTCAAGACGAAAGTGTTGCTTCTGGTTTATACGTTAAAAATGAAGAAAGCGGTGGAACAGAGAGAATCTCTGGTCAATCCGATTATATGGTTTTCGTTGAGGCTTTAGAAAAGTTCTATTTTGAATATATGCCATCCAAGTATCCTGAAAAAGCCGATAGCTACACTATGGAATGGTTTAATAAGAACATCCTTTTAGTAGGAGACGAAACATATAACTGTTTTGAATATCAAAAAACAGGTGATGTAGATGATCCAAGTAAACTTGCCACTAGAATCCCAGAAGCATCTGATAACTTAGTTAATAAACTAGTTCAAGGTAAATACGTTGATGCAATTATGGATGATTTAAATAAAGTAGAAGTAGTTGCTAAAGCTGGTGCTAATTACATGACTTTATCAACTCTACAATATGTAGCGTCAATTTTAATTAGTGGCGCATTAGTTTATATTGTGATGCCACTTATTCTTAAAAACGGACAAACTGTTGGTAAGAAGGTGTTTGGACTTGGTCTGGCTAATAGCGATGGCTTTAAATTCACAAATAACCGTTTATTAATGAGATTTATCCCATACGCAGTCGTAGATATTTCCTTATTCTTTATGATTTTAGTGAATCTCTATGTTGTTATGCTTATTGTTTTAATCGTTTTCCTAGTTTCTTTTGCTTTAGCAATGTCGTCTCCAAAACGTATGTCACTTCACGACTTAACTGCTCGCACAATAGTAGTGGACCTCAAAAGTTCAGTGTTATTCTCAAGCGTAAAAGAAGAGGAAGAATATGTACTTAGAGAAGATAACTTACTCTGGGAAGAAAATGAAAAGAAAGACGAAGAGGGCGAAGAACCTGAATTAAGATATGAAAAATAACGAATTAACACAGATTGTAAGAGCTTCATTTTTCAAGCGCATAATTGCCTTCATAATGGATGGTGCTTTGTTTGCCTTTATTATGTTTGGTTTTATTGCGGCTTGTTTTTACCCTATCGCAAATAAAGGATTTAAGTACACTGAAAATAGAGCAAGTTTAATGCTTTATCAAGTCGCTTCAAAACTTGTTGTATGCAAAGGACAAGATGAAAATGGCGAAGAAAGACTTTATGAAATTCCTGAACTAGATCAAGCTCCAAGTACTGCCACTTATCCATCTTTAGGAGAGATTAATGGTAAGGAAGATGAATTCTATATTAATCACGTCAAATATTATTATTTGAATTATAAAACAGGTGTTAATGTTGAATATCCTGCAAACGCAAATCCTGAAGATTATAAGGCTCCAAATTATCAAGAATTAATTGATGGAAAACCACGTTCAGAATATTACACAGAAGAGTGGTTTAACCAACAAGTTGCAGCATCTGATTCAATCGCTTCTTTAATCTCAAATGCGATTATGGATTTGCTAAATGAAGATTTCTATGCAAAGACTCAAAATAAGGTTAGATGGACTGGATATTTCCTTGTTTTCCCAGCATTTTACCTTAGTTTTTCTATCTTTTTTATAGTTATTCCTCTTATATTTAAAAACGGTGAAACTCTTGGCAAAAAGACACTTCATTTATCCTTCATTAATAGCCAAGGTTATGCAGTGCAAAGAAAGCAGATTGTCTTAAGACAAATCTTCCTTCTTTTAATGACATCGTTTGTCTGTTTTATGATTGGTAGAATCGGTGTTGGTTCACTCGCATTTTTGGGTATAGGAACAGTCATTTATTACCTCATAACAGCTATCAGTAAGGAAAAGAAATCGCCAGCAGACTTTTTAGCAATGACTTTACTCGTTGATGCCAACAAATCAGTCTGGTTTGAAAACGCAACGGTGGAGCAAGAAAAAGAAGAAATTCTCGAGAAAAACATGGAAAAATATCAACAAAATAAGGTTGAAGATCCACATGTTATTCAAGTTGGCGGAACAATCATCAATGAAGATATAAAACGAGAAATTGAAGAAGAAAAGAAAAACGAAGAAAAATAACTTTTAAAAGTGCATTTTGAAAAAATAGCCATTTCTCCGATACTTTTTAAGAGATTGGCTTTTTTTCTTTGTATAAGAATAAGAACAATGTTATTATTCTAATATAAGTACAGCTATGTTATGTACGCCATTAGGAGGTAAATCATGGACGTAAGAATTGAAAATCTTACCAAAACCTTCGTCGGTAAAAAAGGGGTTGAAACCACAGCTGTTGACAAGATGAGCTTTGTAATTCCTGACGGTAAACTCGTCGGTCTTTTAGGTCCATCTGGATGTGGTAAATCTACAACACTTTATATGATTGCTGGCTTACATAAGCCAACCGACGGTCACATTTGGTTTGGTGATGAAGATGTCACAAACGTTCCTCCAGAGAATAGAGGTATTGGCTTAGTCTTCCAAAACTATGCTCTTTATCCACACCTCTCTGTTAGACAAAACATCGAATTCCCACTTGATAACGTTCGTTATCCAGGACCATTTGGTGAAGAAAAGAATCGTTTGTACGATGCAAAAACAGATGTTAAGACAACAGAAAAAGACTTAGCATCCGAAAGAAGATGGCTTGCCAAGGCTGAAAAGAACATTCCAGCACTTGAAGCAAGACTTGCCAACGCTAAAGAAGTTGGCGACGCAAACTCAATTGAAATTGTTGAGGAAAAATTAGCATCAGCCCAAACAGCAAAACGTATTGCTGAAGAACGTATTCCAAAGCTCGAGAAGCATTTAGAATTCGCAAAGGGCGAAGTTGAAAAAGCTGCCGAAGCACTTGAAAAAGCAAAAGCAGACTTTGAAGAACTAAAAGTTAATGATCCAGAAGCTGCTAGACAAAAAGCACGCACCAAATTATCAAAGGAAGATAAAGACGCAATTGCTCTTGAAATGGCAAAGGTCGTTGATATCGCTCAATTCCTTGATAGAAAACCAAAAGAATTATCTGGTGGTCAACAACAACGTGTCGCTATTGCTCGTGCATTAGCAAAACGTCCAAGAGTTCTTCTTCTTGACGAACCACTTTCAAACCTCGATGCTCGTTTAAGACTTCAAACTCGTGAAGAAATTAAACGTATTCAACGTGAAACAGGCATTACAACTGTCTTCGTCACACACGACCAAGAAGAAGCAATGTCAATTTCCGACTTCATCGTTGTTATGAAACTTGGTGTCATCCAACAAATCGATGAACCTCAAAAAGTTTATGAAGAACCAGCCAACCTTTTCGTTGCCAAATTCTTAGGTTCACCAGCTATCAACGTATTTGATGGTGAAATTAAGAAAGGTGAGTTATTACTCAATGGCAAAGTAATCGACAAAGATAAAGCATACACTGGTGAAGATAGACCTGTTAAAGTCGCTGTTCGTCCAGAATCATTTGAATATGTCGAAAAAGGCGCAAATATTCCAGTAAAAGTTACAACCGTGGAACAAATTGGTCGTGATATTACAGTTAATGGTTATATTAAAGAACAACAAAACCACGTTAAAGCTATTATTCCAAGTGAATTAAGAAATCACATTCTTGGAAAAGAAGAAGTTTCATTTAAGGCCAAACGTCTCTACGTCTTTGAAGAGACAGGCGAAAGGATTAAATAACTTTTATAGTTATTAAAACTTAAATTATGGTCGCGATGGAAAATACAATTCAAGGTACAGAAGTAATGAACGATCCATTAAAGACGAAGTTGATTTCAAAGCGTAAACTTATTCAACTTCCACAATGGGCAGTTGCATGGCTTGTTTTAATCCCTGCATTAATTTTCATCACCATGTTCATGCTCTATCCTATCGTGAATACATTCTTATATGCATTCATTCAGGACTTTGAGTACGTTCCTGGAGCAGGAAGCTTTGCTTTAGGCCAATTCTTTGCTGGTGTTTCAAGAGGCGATGCAATTCGCTTTGGCTTATCCAACTTTGCCGCCGTCTTAGATAGACCAGACTTTATCAAAGCAATTGGAAATACTTCACTTCTTGTTATAGTTGAAGTTCCTTTAACAATCATTGTTTCATTACTCATAGCCACCTTCCTTAATTCAATTAAGGTATTAAAAGGCTTTTATCAAACAATTTTCTTCCTTCCATATGTTACAAATACAATCGCGTTAGGCTTAGTCTTTAACTTAGCCTTTAGTAAAACTAACGGTGGTTTGATTAACATCTTCTTACACAACGTGTTTGGAGTTGAAAATCCAATCAACTGGTTAAGTAGAGAGAGCTATGGTGGACTTCCAATATCCACTAAGTTCACTCAAGGTGTTGTTATTGTTTTGTATTCATTATGGAACGGTATTGCGTTTAAGATTCTTGTCTTTATGTCAGGCTTGGCTACCATTGATAGCCAATACTACAATGCAGCCAAGATTGATGGCGCAAGCAACTTTACAATTTGGAGAAGAATTACTTTACCATTACTTTCTCCACAAATCCTTTATATTACAATCACATCCTTCATCGGTGCATTTAAGATGTACTCTGGCGTTATGGCAGTTTATCAAGGTGCAGAAGCTAACTCAGCTTACTACTTTGGTACTGTTAAAGACACTCCACTCGGTAGCGAAGGTACCGTTTGGATGCCAGTCGTCGGATGGATTTATAAAGAACTTGAAAGCTCGTATGAAGCACCAGGTGTTGCTTCTGCAGCTTCACTCGTCTTATTAGGTATCATTATGGTCATTACAGCTGTCCAATTCATGGTCTCTAAGAAGAGAGTTCACTATTAGAAAGGAGAGACAATATGGCTGAACATGCAACGTATTTTGCAGATGATAAAGCTAGAAGAACTTATCTCGCTAAACAGATAGTTTCGAAAGTATTTGTCTATCTTTTCTTAACATTATTCGCTTTATTTATGTTAGCCCCATTCGTCTTAATGGTTACAGGCTCATTTGTTCATTATGATCATTTTGATAACTTCTCTAACTATGCAGACTTTAAAGAACTTGGCTTTGCCAACTGGGGATTTGCTAACTATAAAGAAGTCTTTAACGATACCTATGTTAATAACATGGGTCAAACCGTTAAAAAAGCTGGTAACAACTTTGGAATCTTCTTCCTCAATACATTTATTGTTGCAGTAGGTTCTACAACCGTCACAGTTGTTACAGCCGTATTAGCCGCATTCGCCTTTGCTCGTCTTAACTTCAAGGGTAAAGATGCATTATTTGCACTTCTTCTTGGAACAATGATGATCCCAGGTGAAATGATGGTTATTACAAACTACATGACTGTCCGTTACATCGGTTGGATGAATACATACGCGGCGTTAATTTTAGTCCATGGCGTTAGCGTATTCTATGTCTTCTACCTTAGACAAACCTTCCAACAAATTCCTAATGAATTATACTTAGCGGCAAAAGTCGACGGTGTTGGTGATCTTGGCTACTTATGGAAAGTTATGATTCCAATTGCCATGCCAACAATTACCACAATTATCATTCTTTCAATGATGGGCGCGTGGAACTCATTCGTTTGGCCAAACTTAGTTGCTCCTGGCAACTGGTTAAATGACAAACAAAATCACTCCATGATGCTTGTCTCGAACGGTTTACGTTCACTCTTCTCACAAGGTACAACACAAGATGCTGTTAAACTTGCGGGTTCAATGGTCATTTCTATGCCATTATTCTTAGTCTTCGTATTCTTCAGAAAGTACATCATGAGAGGTGTATCTCGTTCTGGTATTAAAGGCTAATCTATAGGTATTATCACGAAAGTGTTAATATAAAATTAAATAAGGAAAGGATTTAAAAGCTTATGAAAGCAAAAATCAAATTTGGTCTTGCACTCATGACAGTTGCTGCAAGTACTGTTGCTGGTTGTAGCTTCAAGAAAAACAAAACTGAAGCAGGCACAGTAGCATTCTGGTCAAGCTTTGGTGGTGCTTACACAACCGTTTTAAACGGTGTTGTTGAAGGCATTTCAAACGAAACCGGAATCAAAATCGAACATACTTCACAGGGTTCATACGACAAAATCAATAGTGATATGATTTCAGCTATTGCTGTCGGTGACTATCCAAACATCGCAATGGGTTACCCAGATCACTTTGCAACCTACTTATCATCAGGTATTCTTACTCCATTAGATGCATACCTCAGCGAAGCTGACATTGCAGATTACTATGGTGAGTACATGAATGAAAACTACTTCTATGATGATGGTGGTCAAAATGCTCAAAAGAAGATCTACGCACTTCCATTCAACAAATCAACCGAATTACTTGGTTACAATGGTGTCTTCGTAGATTATTGTGCAACTCAAGACGCAGAACTTGCCAACATTCCACTATCATGGGATGATTGGGAAGTCCAAGGACCAAAATATAACACAATCTTCAGATCCCTTATGGGTAAGAAAGTTTATGGTATTCAAGCAACCGAAGGTTCTGCTTCAGCATTTGAAGTTTTAGGTGAAAACGATCCAGCTCCAGCAGGAAAGAAACTCCTTCTTGATATGTCAAAGGTTGACCCAAATACCTCAGTCTTAATGTCCTGGGATGCAACCGATAACGCATTCATTACATTAACAAGACAATGGAGAGCTGAATACACCAACCTTCCAGAATCTGAAAAGACAAAGACAGCCAAGAAGAGAGTCGGCGAAGTAAGATTCAATTCTGCTGAAAACCAACCAAAAGTCATTGATATGCTTAAGTACTTCAATAGACTTAATAAAGCTGGTATCTTTGGTACTCCAGCAAGCTTAGGTGGCTCATACTCATCTGATGCATTCGCAAAATGTAACGTTATGTTTATGATTTGTTCATCTGGTGGTCTTAGCTATAACACAGCAGTTTGGGAACACAGATTCCGTGTTTCACCAATCCCATATAAATATGCTGATAACAAACAAGTTATTTCTCAAGGCGCTAACATCTGTTTAACAGATAAAGGCGAATTTGAAAATTCAGTCGCAGTCATTAAAGCACTCACAACTGGTAAGTTCCAAACCGAATGGTGCTTACAAACTGGTTACTATCCATGTTCAAAATCAGCTCTTGAATCTGCAGAATATCAAGCATTCTTAAACGAAGACAAGACGCTTCCAGCAGAACAAGCATATGATCCAGCAAAGGCAACAAGAGTTGCTTATCGTGAAGGTTCAAAACTTAATAGTTACTATTACATGAACCAAGGCGATGAAAATGGTAACAAAGCTTATGCTTCAGCAAATTTAGAATGGAATAAGTTCGTTGATCCAGCATTCAAAGGTTCATCCGAACTCCGTCAAGTCGTTAAAAACGTTTTAGCAGGCGTCTTCTCAATTGAAAACGTTGACGATACAGCTGCATATGCTGCAAAACTTAACGAACTTGAAAACGCTCCAACCTTAAAAGGTGTTTCAACAATTAAATTTGTTCACTAATTTAATTTAAAGGAGAAAATACATGAAAAAATCAAGATTACTCTTGACAGCAGTCGCATGTTTATCACTTGCTGGCTGTAGTATCGACGACCTTATGTTCTGGAAGAAGAACAAAGGCGAAGAACAACAACAAAAAGAAGAAGATGCCCCAAAGAAAAAATGGGAAATCGAACCAGAAATTACTGGTGGCTCAGAAGAAGCAAAGAATGCAATTCTTGATGCTTTAAACAACAAGCCAATCTGCGCACAAACCGGTAGTAAGACAGATGAAATCTATTACGACGTCGAAAAAACACTTAATGAAGACGATGGTGATGGTGTCAAACTTACAACCTCACAAGTCAGTGGTGGTAAGACAGTTGCAATTACCTGGTCCATTGATGAATCTCAACCATGCTTCGGTAAACTCTTACACGCTGATGAAGCACACGATCTTATCGAAGTTAAGTATTTAGGTTATGGTCAACCTGATGGCACACTTTCTTGGACATTAGTCAAGATGGAATGTGAAGATGCAGTTGCAAACGTTAACTTAAAATACACAGTTAAAATCCACAACGAAGAATATCTCCACGAAGATATGACAATTGCTCAAATCTATGCAATTACCGATGAAGAAAAGACAGTCGATGCTGGTGGAACAGAACACAAGTTCGCTTCAACATTCGATTTAGTCGACTACGACTACAAAGGTGGAACATATTCTCCATATTTCAAAACCAATAACCCAGACGCAAAAGAAAAACAATACTATTACGTTAACGTCCCAGGTAAGGTTTTATATACTGCACCTGATGGAAACTGGGGCTTATTAGGCGATGGTAAGAACGTCTTAGAATTCTATGCCGGTTCATCCGCAAGACCATTCATTGAGACAAGCTGGCCAAACTTAGCAAACAAATACGTTAAGATTTCAGGTAACTTAGGTCAATACACAGGTAACGTCCAACTTACATACGTTACAAAAATTGCTGCATTAACCGATGCTGAAAAAGCCGCTATCACCGAACCAGAACCAGTTACATATAGAGAACTTGATGAAACATTACTTGCAAGCTTAAAGGTTGCTGGCTACACAGCCGAAAAACAAGCAGTCTTATTAAGTGATGGTTCATGCTTATCCAACTCACTTGGTCAAGTTACTGGTACATTAAAAGAAGGTTCCTTAAAGAACTCCAAGAACGCCGCTGTTAACAATATTGATAATATGAAGAATGGTGAACGTTATACATTCGTCCTCGAAGTCGGTTCACAAGAAATGACAGTCGCATATGACTATCACACCGATAAAGATGGTAGTGTTGGAGTTATGGCTGCTCTTAAGACAGCATTAAAGGCTGGTGGACAAATGACCATTAAAGGTACAGTCCGTTACGCCGGAAACAATAACCTCCCATTCATTACTGAAGGTAATAATGGTGTCTGGAATATTGTTCCTTATCTCCCAGCACACATTGGATAATCTTTAGGATTAACTAATCTAAAAACTAGAGCTCACATTTGTGGGCTCTTTTTCTTGATAACTTATTTAATTTATAATATATTATATAAGCACTGCACCATTAGCTCAGCTGGTAGAGCAACTGACTCTTAATCAGTGGGTCACAGGTTCGATCCCTGCATGGTGTACCATTACTAAAATCTATATTTTGATATATAGTGAATATCCAGTATCTTGAAAAGGTATTGGATTTTTTTGTAGAAATTACTTAAATTAATAGTAGATATTATGAACAAATTTTTAATTTTTCCAATTCTTATTGCAAATAGTATCTCGTTATCTTTTTGTGCTAAAAACAATGGCAAACAAGATATTAACAATGGCAAAAAAGATATTTTTTATGAAGGATCATATCCAAATAATTTTGTTTGCTATGATAAAGAATATGTAGTGGCAAATAATGAATCTTCTTATTCTGGTGATTTTGAGCAAATTGGCTGGTTAATCAATAATAAAGATCTTGATAAATGGAAAGAAATTGATAAGGATGAAAATATAGTTTATGCAGTTTCTATGGAAAATGCCGTAGAAAGATACAGTGTAGATGAAAATTTAAAAGATAGGTGGCAATTATTTGGCAAGAAGTCAAATAAATACATTTTAAAAGTGAACGCATCCATTTATATTGAAAAGGATAAATTTTATTAGTTTTTAAAGTTATTTTAACTGAGTCACCAGATAGGTGATTTTTTTGTAGATAAAAGAGAATAAATATTTTAAGATATTTTCTTATGAAACATTTGATAGCACTCTCAGCAATCGCAGCATCAGGCAAATCAACCTGGGCAAAACATTACAAAATTAATCACAAAGATGAGAATGTTTTTATCGTTTCAAGTGACGAAATTAGAAAAGAATTAACTGGTGTTTATCAAAACTTAAATTACGAAAAAGAAGTATGGGAAATCTACTTCAAAAGAATCGATATTTTACGTGATTCAAATAAGGATTGTACAATCATTTGTGACTCCACAAATATCATAAATGCGCATCGACAAATCTTAGGAAAATTACCAGGTTTTGATAAGAAGACTTTAGTGGTAATTTCTAAGGATTTACCGGTGATTTTGGAAAGAAATAGGCAAAGAGACCACGCAAAATATGTGCCAGAATCCGCAATAAAAGATATGTGGAACAACTGGGAAAAAGTTGATGAAGAAACCGCCAAATTATTTGATGAAATAATCTATGTAAATGGCTGGTTTGATAAAGAGAAGATATAGTCCAACAATTTGCTAAAGTAAATTGAAAAATAATATTTTTTATTTATAAATAACTCCTTCGCGTTATAATATATGCGCATAAGGAGTTTTTTAAATGGAAATTAAAAAATCATTTCTCTCAGTTGATGGAAACACTGCTGCAGCGATCGGTTC
>JAEEGL011640575.1_pt1 | contig 10614 bp, 8 predicted proteins | sample 9134231 | NCBI WGS metagenome assembly JAEEGL01 (sample SAMN16246548, study PRJNA631951) | gut metagenome | biome: gut microbiome; feature: rumen; material: fiber-attached | host: Bos | place: Iran: Karaj | collected 2018-10 | reverse complement strand
GTTCTAACTTCGTACATTATGAAAAAAGACTCTATGATAGGACACCGGCTCGGCAACTACAAAATCGACAGCCTTATCGACCAAGGCGGTATGGGCAGTGTATACGAGGCTGTACATATGCTCCTCGGTCGTCGTGTAGCCATCAAACAACTCAACCCTATTCTTGAACAAAAGGAGGGCGTCAAAGAGCGTCTTAAAAACGAGGCTATAATTTTATCAAAACTCAAACACCCGCACATTGTAAGCATTTACGATTATATAGAATGTGATGAAGGCACGTTTATAATAATGGAACTCATCAAGGGAACACCTCTCGACGAATACCTCAAAACCGAATCGGGACCCATTCCCGAACCCCGTGCCGTTCGCTACATTTCGCAAATGCTCGACGCCATTGGATATATGCACTCCAAAAACATTATCCACCGCGACATCAAGCCGGGCAACTTTATCATCACTGCCGACGACGAAATCAAAATTCTCGATTTTGGCATTGCCCAACTTATTGGCGAAACTCCCAAACACCTTACTCAACCCGGCACTAAGGTTGGAACGGCTCTTTATATGAGTCCGCAACAAGTTAAGGGTCAGCCCTTAGACCGACGCACCGATATTTATTCGCTTGGCATTACATTTTTCCAGATGCTCACGGGTCAACACCCTTACGACATAAAACTCTCAGAATACGACATTTACAACAAGATTATCAACGAACCCCTGCCCCCACCCTCTTCTATCTATGCCGGTGTTTCGCCGCAAATGGAAGACATTATATATAAGGCTACTGCCAAAAAACCGTTAGACCGCTATCAAAGTTGTGCAGCGTTTCTCAACGATGTTAAGGCAGCCACCAAACAAACTTCGGGCGACGACAAAAAACTCAACACTCAGATTTTTGAACTTGCCCCCGTTGATACCGAAAAGAAACAATCAGCTTGGCGAAACATTGCCGTACTGCTCGTGGTTTCAGTGTTTTTGCTTGCCATAGCCGTTTCGGTGTTCACTTTTGGACGTCACGACCAAATGCACGTAATTGCCGACAATGCTCATCTATACAAGGCCGACAGTCTTACCGCCGAACGTACCGACCGTCTCAACTATGGCGAAACTGTCAAAATTGTGCCCGACCGTCCTGAAATTGTCAACAATGGTGTAGCGTGGGTTGAGGCCACATCGCTACGAGGATCAAAAGGTTATATTCCCAAAAAGCATCTCGTTTCGTCAAAAATATACCAGCAAATCAACTCTATGTTTATGACCAAAGAGGCGATAGACCTTACTCCATGCGACTACAAACTGGTTCTCTGGAAATATTTTGTTGAAAACAAGTATTTCCGCAATTCTTCAACATCGTGGAAAATAGCCTCCGACTCACAAAACGAACTTGACTTTTCGGGCACAGCCGTAGGTAAATACAACAACAATTCCACCACCGACTACGCTTGCATTCTGCACAGTCTCAACGACCGCAGATGCCGTATCATCATTTTCTTCGACAACTCATCGGAAAATGTGGCGGTTGATTTTCCCAACGAAGTTCGTATCAAAACTATTCCGGCAGGCGAACACGGCGGAGGTTGGTTTCTCGGCAACACTTACACCCGCACCGCTGCCAACGGCTCTCAATACGAGGTTGATAAGTACGAATTTCTCAAAACCGACGGTTTGATGATTTACGACATCGAAAAAGAAACCAACTCGGTTTGCGTATTCAACTCTGAAGAAAACAAGATTCACATCTATCCTCAGCCTAAATAATATTTATCTATCTTTGCAAAAAAATTATTGAAATGAAACTATCTGTTAAAGAAATCGCTGAAATTGTCAACGCACAGGAATTTACAGGCGACGCCAATCTCTACGCCGACCAAATGATATTAAGAGCAGCCACCGCTGCCGTGCTACCAAACTCGGTCTATTTCGACCTTCGCAAATTCAAAGACCCGCCAAACGCCATTGAACGCATGCACAATCTTGGCGTAAGAATTTTTGTTTATGCCGAACCGTTAACTGCCGAGCCTTTCTCCGACTCTGTATATATAAAGGTGCGCAACATCAACACAGCCATCAACCAATACATCACCGAAGTAATCCGCCGCTACGAAGGCACCATTATAGCCGTACCCCAACGCAACGGACGATGCTGCATAAAAGATTGGATGGCTCTTTTGCTCAAAAACTCAGCAAACGTTTTTGCCACCGCTCATTACACTTCTGAATTAGATTTTCTCGAAAACGTAAGCCTTTTAGACAACACTTACGACATTGCTGTCTGCCAAATTCCCGACCACTACGAATACACATCAATAGCCGCCATCGAACAGGCCGACACTGTAAATTTCAAAGAAGAGGAATTTGCAATAACATTCAGCAAATCAGAAACTTTTACTACAATCAACATATCTCAGTACCAATCGGAATATCCTGTTATTGCCCAGATTCCGTTTTGCGACACCGAACACGCTCAAGATGCCGCACAATGCCTTTGCTACCTCATCAAACAAAACCTTTATATTCCATCGGTTCACTCCCCCATTTTCAAGAGTCTCGAAATTCCCGATCCGCTTATCAAAATGCGTCAAGGCGATTTCAACATTGGCATAGTTTCTTGTTTTTCGTCTAAAAACAACATCTACGCTATATGCAAATGCTTTGATTTTATGGCTCGTCAGCATCAGTTTAATTCGCTCACTGCCGTAATTGCAAAACCCGATTTTGAAACTCTCACCAAAGAAGAATTTTTTGCAAAACTATTTTTTGCAGCACGTGGTTGCGGCATTTCGCGCATTGTGTTTATAGGATACTACGAGCAAATACCTCACAACGAATTTATCCGCATTACCAAATACGATACTATTCAAGACTTTATCGATAATTTTGCCGAACAAACCTACACCGGCGGAGGCATTTTGCTCAAAGGCGAATGTTACGACGATTTTGCCGATGCATTCGACTTTTTCCACACCGGCAACCACGATACAGTTCTCGAAGTTAGTCTCAACGCCCTTAAACACAATCTCAACTACTACCGCGCATTGTTAAACAATCAAACCAAAATGATTGCTATGGTAAAGGCCAATTGCTACGGTAGCGGCAGTTTTCAAATTGCCAACATGTTGCAAAACAATGGTGTAGACTATCTTTGCGTTGCGTTTGCCGAAGAAGGTATAGCCCTTCGTCGTGCCAATATCAAAATGCCCGTTATGGTAATGAACTACGACGGTCGCAACTATAAGCAATTGATCAACTACCGTCTCGAACCCGTTTTGTTCTCATCAGAACGCACTCTCCGCCTTATCGAAATACTCAAAGAACGCGGCATTAAGAACTATCCAGTTCACGTAAAACTCGATACCGGCATGCACCGTTCGGGTTTTATGACACACGAATTAGAAGATTTTTGTAACATCGTAAAACAAAACATCGACACTATTAATATAGTGTCAATGTTTACCCATTTTGTTGCCGCCGACGATAATCAAGAAGACGATTTTTCGCTCACACAGGTTAAGCGTTTTACCCAAATGGCAGATACCATTTGCCAATTAACAGGGCTCAACCCAATGCGACATATATGCAATTCGGTTGGTATTGAGCGTTTTACCGATTATCAGTTTAATATGGTAAGGCTTGGCATTGGTCTCTACGGTGTGGCATACGAAGCCACCGACCAACTTATGGGCATTTCAAAATGGAAAACAAACATTGTGCAAATCAAGAATATCGACAAAACCGAAACCGTTGGCTACAACCGCCGTGGCAAAATCAGCCGCAATTCGCGCATAGCCCTCATTCCTGTAGGATATGCCGACGGACTCAATCGCAAATTTGGCAACGGCAATCTTCAAGTAGAAATCAACGGACACCGCGCCCCCATCATCGGCAACATCTGTATGGACATGTGCATGGTAGACATCACCGATATAGAATGTCGTGCCGGCGACGAAGTTGTTATTTTTGATACCAACACCAAACTTATCGAAATGGCAAACGCCATAGGCACAATTCCATACGAAATACTCACCGGCATATCTCCCCGAGTAGCACGAGTTTATGTAGAATAAAAAACGAAATAAAATTTGAGAAATTAATCCCACTAAGGCTTGTTGCTTGAGTGGGATTTTTTTTGATAATCAGCGAAAAAAAAATTTCACTTCAAAAAAAATAAAACAACAATTAAGATACAAAAAAATACAAAAATTTTCGCTTATCTTTGCAGAATGAAAAAACTACCTTTATACAACAAAGAAAGCAGATGAGAATTTTTGGAAAAAACGACGAAGGCGTATTCACAATGCGCATGATAACAACCATAACCGACATTATTGTTAAGAAATACATCAAAGCCGGGTATATTAGTCCCGACAACTTTGAGGATACGAAGCAGACGATAATTGAAAAATATATAACCAAACGCGAAAGAATCGAAAGTTTGTACGACCATCGCGCCAAACCCGAAACCTACGTTTCGTCGGTGCTGTACAAAATGATGCTCGAGATTCTTAGAGCTGAAACATCAAAAGAAAAGCGCTTCGGCGAATACGAAACCGCAGTGCTAAAACAAGGGCAGGGACATCAGACAACCCCCGAAGAGAAACTAATCATCGAGAACGAGAAAAAGTATCTCGAAAAAGTGATAGCCTCTTTCGGGTCTGAAGCTCCCAAAGTTAGGCTCTTCTGCAAAATGTTTTTCAGAATAAAGCCTACACAAGACGACCTCGAAAAATATCTAAAACGCAAGGCCGACGATCAAACCGCCCAACTGACGCTCATTGAAGGAAACGAACTCGACAAAGAGATATTCGACAAGTTGTGCCAGATTTGCAACACTGCCGAAAACAAAACAAACAAACCCGATGCGGTGCGTATGTATGTAGGCAAAACAAACAGTAGGATTATTTCACGACTAAATCTTAATAGGCAAACCAACTACAACGAAGAATCACTCGCACTCCTGTTCGATATGCTTTACACTGATGAATATACTTAAAGACATTATATAAGAAAGATAACCAACGCTAACTAACAAAAAATGCAAACCACCGAATATAACCAATTAGCCACATGCGCCGACTACCTAAACGGGTTCGGCTGTCCGTCGCCCGACGAGTTAAGCCGCTTGTCCGACGATGATGAATTCGCAATGTCGGCATCCGACATAGCTGAAATATCCTTACAGGCTCATAAACAACTTCACAAGGATCATACCATCATCAGCATTATCCCTCTTATCGCTATTGCAGTGGCAGCAGTTTTGGCTGTGGTTATGTTCATACCACAAAGTGCCAACGACTCTACCAACACCACTGCAGCACTCAAAACCTCTGTACTCAGCAGCTCGCACTCCGACGAAATTCTTGCTCAAGATGGCAGAGCTGTGGTTTCGTGGGATTTTGAAGCACAAAACTCCGATACCCTCGTGATTTACGACCTCAGCGGCACACCACTGATCAAAAAAGAAATCTCCGGACGCTCTGCCACCGTGGCACTCCCTGCCACCGGCGACAAATTCTCATTCGCCATAGAACGAAACGCTACCGAAATACTCAAAAAAGGAACAATTAAAGCGCGTTAAATATCTTTTTTTTTAAAAAAAAACGCTCCACATATTTGTTGCATAGATATTTTGTGTATATTTGCCTTAAAACACGGAGGTTAATTCTGTCCGTGGCTTTAAAGACACAACATCAACCAACTTACACATATTCAAACAATTATGCAGCACACGTGGGACGAATTTAGAAAAGCATACGAAAACGAACAAGTAGCAAGGCTCAATTTCTGCGACCTTTGCGAAGACCTTATGAGACTAAAATATCCCGACCACAACATTTTTAAATCGGCAGATATATTAGAAAACGACAAAAGAAAGGTGGATACCTTTGGCAAAACATCGGTTATCTATCTTCCAAAATTTTTCACCGACGGAGTGTCTAACTCGCGAAAAGGACAAATCAGAAAGTCGCTCAACGACAATCTGCCTTTTATGCAAGTAAACGACATCAAAAAATGGGTGCTGTTTGTTCCCACCAAACTTACCACCGAAGAATCGTCTTGGTGGGATAATTGGACTTCGCGTATCACCAAAGAAACCGGCACAGAACTCACCATTTTCGACAGCAAAGCCATTTTTGCTATGCTCAACGATTTCAAAATCACAGGCAAATGGTTTGAATCCGAACATGAATACACTTCAAAAATCGAAGCCGACGACTTATTAGATTTCGACTTAGATATTGAGACACCCAACACAGAGTCTCAAACCAAAACCGAACCCGAAACTCACACCACTACCACCACTACAACTACCACAGTTACCACACAAACTGTTAAAACTGTATCGGCTCCGCGTCCCATTGCCGAAGCTATGGCAGCTCAGATGGCAGCAGCGCCCGTGTCCACAGCTGCTGTACCAATTGCCGCTACATCAGCCAACAGCGAAGAACCCACTATCGAACAGTTAGAAAACACTTTCAAATTCAAACAGCTGTTTGAGGAACTTGAATTGCTGCACAAGACAAACCTCAACAAAAAACAAAGAGAAATTTTCGACCGTCGCCGCGAAGAAAGCAAAGTGGCCAACTATCTCAACGATTTTGAATTTGGCGACCTTTCTAACACTTCGCTCAGCGACTTGATATACAAAGCCGACGCATACTCAGCCAAAAGCCAGTATTCTCGCGCACTTTATATATATGAATACATCAACTTCAAGGGCAACGTTGCTGCCGACCGAATCGACGAAATCGACACCGGCATCAAAGAAAACTGCGAAAACCTTAAGTTTATGTACAAAATGATGAAGGGCGATTTGCTTTTTGCCACTCGCGACTACATCAATGCCTCTGAAGAATACGAGGAGGCAGCAGAGCTCAAAGATGGCGATAACGCCGAAGCTAACTCCAAAAAATTTGAGGCTCAAGGCGAAGCTCTCCTCGAAGTGGGCGACTTTGCCAACGCAGCCGACTGTTTCAAAACTGCACTCAACTACAACGTAGCCGACGATAATCTCAAAAAACGCTACGAGATTGCCAAGTCGTTAGACAAAGGTACCAACTTTTTCAAAAACAAATGGTTGCGATGGCTCAACATTTTCATTGCTCCGTTTGCATATTGGAACGCTCGCCGCAAAGATCCCAACATCAGCGAAAACGCACACGCTAAAAAACTCCGCCGCAAAGCTTGGTGGGGACTCATCACCGTGCTTCTTCTGCTGCTCGGCGTGGCTGCTATATTCTTCCTTGGCAAATTCATCGCCGACAAAACCACTCAGCCCGAAATTGAAACTCAGGCATTGCAGACACCGCAAGAACTCCAAATCAGTCTCGGCGACTACTATATGGCTAACTTCTCCAACGAGAATCCGCACTTCATCGACAGCGCCATCACAGCTTACAAACGCGCTATCCGTTACGACAACACCGACACTGCTACACAACGCAAATATCGCAATGCAGAAAACCGCCGCATAGCCTATATCAACGAGGTTCAAAACAACATCAACAACGACACTACTTACTTCTTGAGTATGCGTCGTCCCACCGAAGGTTTGTGGCTGTTTAAATATCGCTACGACAAATCAGACCCGTCGAAAGGCAAGTTTGGATATGCCGACACTACTGGCAAAATCGTAATTGCGCCGATGTTTGACTTCAACTACCGCAAGATGGAAGGCGCCGGTGAAACATTCTGCAACGGCAAGGCTCTCGTTTGTCTCAAAGTTGGACAAGACACCATTTACTTCCACATCGACAATAGAGGCAACAAGATAGAAGAAGAATAATATTGAAAGCGTTACTTACAATAATCACCGTGGCGGCACTCACCGCCACGGCCACGGCGCAGAGCTTCTCGGGAGCGTTGAATTTAGGCATCTCGGGTTGCCAAGTGGACGGCGATACGCAGGGCGGATACCACAAGCCCGGAATACGCGCCGGATTCACTGTGTCGTCGCCGGTAGACAAAACCATTGCTGTTGAATCCGGGTTGCTGTTCTCGTCAAAAGGAGCTGTAAAAAAAACACAAGGCTACACCGAATTTAAAACAAAACTCAACTATGTAGAGTTGCCGGTTATCGTCAAGTATCATTTCACGGAGAAATTGGGAGCCGAGTTAGGTTTATGTTACAATCATATAATTTCATCAAAAATTATAGAGGAAACAGGAGCCGAAACAGATAATCCGGATTACATAAGAAAATACGATATTGACGGACTTGCCGGCTTCAGATATTACCTTTCGCCCAAGTTTGAAATTGTAGCCTCATTTGAATACAGCATCACCAAAATAGTCACCGACCCCGAAATGCCATACTGGAGAAACAATATTATATCATTATCCATAGTTCGGAGGTTTGCATTCTCAAGTTCCAAAAAATGAAAATAGCATTGGCAATCACAGGCGCCAGCGGCTCTATCTACGCCCGGCTGTTAATCGAAAAACTACTCATTGCTCCCGAAGTTTCCAAAATTGGTGTAGTTTTTAGCAAAAATGGACTAAAAATTTATAATTCAGAGAACACCTCTCCTCTATTAGAAAATGATAAGATTTCAATATATTCCGATGACTCTTTTTTAGCACCGTTTGCCTCGGGTTCGTGCACCTACGATGGTATGGTAATATGTCCATGCTCGTGCGGCACTATGGGCAGAATAGCCTCAGGAGTATCCGACTCGCTTATAACACGAGCCGCTGATGTGATGCTCAAAGAGCGTCGTCACCTTATACTTGCTATCCGCGAAACGCCTCTAAGTCTGATACATATCAAAAACATGGAACAGATAACCCTCGCCGGAGGCATCATTCTTCCCGCATCTCCGTCGTTTTACTCCAAGCCAACTAATATAGAACAACTTGCTGACACTGTTGTTTTTAGAATACTCTCGCTGCTTGGCATCAAGAACGAGGGGTATAAATGGCAACAAGAATAATCATCTACACCACTCCTTCCACCCTATTCATCATCAATAAAAAAGTCAAATTTTTTATTGATATGATACATTTTTATACCTTCAAAATACAGAAATATAATTTTTTTTAAAAAAAATTAAAAAAAAATGCAAAAATATTTGCATTTCTCATTTTTTTTATTTATATTTGCATCAAGAATTTAAGAATAAATTATAAACGCATATAAAAAGACGTTTGTAAACGAATAAAACAACAACTTTAAATTATAAAGTTCGGATCCGGCCTAAGAGCCGATGCAAGTTGCCGCCCAGGGCATTTATCAAAAAGGGATAATACCTGAGCGATTATTTACATTAAAATTTGAACGTTATGAAGAATTTGATACTTAAGCTCGTAATGAGCACGTTAGCTGTAATGCTTTCAAGCAGCACAGCAAACTACCCCGATCAAAATTATATTGAGATCAGGGGCGAATTTATAGAAGACAAACCTGCTGTAGAGGAGGTTGAGCATTTTACGGTAGTACCTGATTTTACTTCAGGTGAATGCTCTGATGCTTTTGAGCAGACCGTAGCTTTTATTAAAAAGCACGAGGGTTTTGCTGGTGGTAAGGCTTATTACTGTGCCGCCGGTTTTAAAACTATCGGTTACGGTCACGTGGTAAAAAGCAACGAGCACTTTAAAGACGACCGTATTACTCGTAAGGAGGCTGACCGTCTTTTGCGTCACGACCTTATGAAATGTATCTCACTCGCACGCAAACATACTTCGGGTCTTAACGAACACCAGCTTATGGCGGTTGCCCACTTTATCTTTGCTAAGGGTATCGGTAGTTATCTTAAAAGTCAGTTGAAGGTAAAAATCGATAACGGTGAATGTCCTGACGAAGAGTTTAGAAAATGGTGTAAGTATCATAAACCCGACGGAACTCTTGTAACAAGCCAGTACAGCTTGAACATCCGAAAATGGGAGATCGCAATGTTTAACACTGAATAATAAATAAAAAAGCGGAATCATTAAGTTCCGCTTTTTTTATGTCTATTCAAATTGGTAATCTTTGTATACTTCGCCGATTTCGTCTAAAATGGAATTGATTACTGCGGGGTCGGGTTCGGTTACTAACCTCATTCTGTAAGGTTTAAAATCGGGTAGTCCCTTGAAATATTGCGAATAGTGACGACGCATCTCCAATAATCCTCTAATGTCGCCCTTCCAATTCATCGACGTTTCCAATTGGTATTTAGCCAAACGAACACGCTCAGCCAAATCGGGTTCGAGCGGAAGAACGCCAGTTTCTAAATATTCGTGAACGGTTTTAAAAATCCACGGACAGCCTACAGCGGCGCGACCTATCATTATGGCATCTACTCCATAGCGGTTGCGCATTTCGGCGGCTTTTTGCGGAGAATCCACATCGCCGTTGCCAATAATGGGTATGTGCATACGCGGATTGTTCTTTACTTCGCCAATGAGAGTCCAATCGGCTTCACCTTTATATAATTGCATACGCGTGCGACCATGAATGGAAAGTGCTTTAATACCTGCATCTTGAAGACGTTCGGCAAGGGGGACAATGATTTTTGAGTTTTCGTCCCAGCCAAGGCGGGTTTTTACAGTTACGGGAATATTGGGCACTGCGGCTACCACAGCCTTTACAATCTGGATCATCAGGTCCGGATTTTGAAGAAGTCCTGCGCCATCGCC
>JAEEGL011243164.1_pt1 | contig 10614 bp, 11 predicted proteins | sample 9134231 | NCBI WGS metagenome assembly JAEEGL01 (sample SAMN16246548, study PRJNA631951) | gut metagenome | biome: gut microbiome; feature: rumen; material: fiber-attached | host: Bos | place: Iran: Karaj | collected 2018-10 | reverse complement strand
TGGGGTGGATGATCCGGCCCAGGTCCCGGCGCAGGTTCTTGATATGGATCAGCAGGCGGGAGACCTTGATGCCGCCGGCGGTGGAGCCGGCGCTGGCGCCCACGAACATGAGGCCCACCAGGATGCACCGGCTGAAGGTGGGCCACAGGGCGAAGTCCCGGGTGGCGTAGCCGGTGGTGGTCATGATGGTGATCACCTGGAAGGTGGCGTCGGTGAAGGAGTCGCCGATCCGCTCGCCGGTCTGGATGAACAGGTCCAGGCACACCAGCAGGATGGAGCCCAGGATCAGGGCCGTGTACAGCCGCAGCTCCTGGTTGCGCCAGACCTGCCGCCAGCTGCCCCGGAGGGCGGCGTAGATGACGGAGAAGTTGACGCCGGCCAGGAAGGTGAACACGATGATGATCCAGATCACGGCGGGGGAGGAGCTGTAGGCGGCGATGGAGGCGGCCTTCACGGAGAAGCCGCCGGTGGCCATGGTGGTGAAGGCGTGGGTCACGGACTCGTACCAGCCCAGGCCCGCCAGGCGCAGGGCGATGATCTCGCCGGCGGTGAGGCCGATATAGATGGCGTAGAGGATCTTGGCGGTGTCGCCCACCTTGGGTACCAGCTTGCTCTTGATGGGGCCGGGGCTCTCCGCCCGCATCAGGTGGACGGAGCCGCCGCCCAGCCTGGGCATCAGGGCCAGGAACATGACCAGCACGCCCATGCCGCCCATCCACTGGGTCTCGGCCCGCCAGAACAGCACACCCCTGGGCAGGCTCTCGATGTCGGTGAGGATGCTGGCGCCGGTGGTGGTGAAGCCGGACACCGTCTCAAACAGGGCGTCCACGTAGTGGGGGATGGCGCCGGAGACCACGTAGGGCACCGCGCCGAAGGCGGACAGGCCCACCCAGGCCACGGCCACGGCCATGTAGCCGTCCCGGCCCTGCATCAGATCCCCCTTCCCGGCGGGAAGGCGGGCCAGGACGAAGCCCAGCACGGCGCACAGGGCGGCCACCAGGGCGAAGCTGAGCCAGGTGTCCTCGTGGAAGTAGAGGGACGCCAGCAGAGGCATCACCAGCCCGCCGGCCTCCACCAGCAGGATGCCGCCCACCACCTTGATGATGAGTCGAAAATTCATAGAACGACCTCTTCTTTTTTACTCTCCGGCGGCGAACGCCTCGTACCGCTCCTGGACCCACTGCTGCAGGGCCCTGACGCCCTCCTCGGTCCAGGGGAAGTCCCGCTCCGTCACGTCGTCGGCCAGCTCGAAGCAGACCCGGCTGTACACGGCGGCGTGGATAACGTCGTCGGTGTTGTGAAAGAAGCGGTAGCGGAAATCGCCGATGCTGCCGGTATATACGTACGCCCGCTTGAACCACTGGGGCGTGAAGTCCTGAAACTGCGGATGCATAGGAATCCTCCCGGTCCATCTGGAAAATCAAAGTCATTATAGCACATGTTTTTCTCTTTGTCACCCCAAAACGTAAAACCCTCTTGTTCGACGAAACGGGACGTGATACAATAAATGGGAAAAATACTGCCGGCGGCCGCCGGCGGATAAGGAGGGTTATATCATGGAGGAGAAGGAGAGCGCCGTCAGACGGATCGGCGTGCTGACCAGCGGCGGCGACGCCCCCGGCATGAACGCGGCCATCCGGGCGGTGGTGCGCACGGCGGTCAAGATGGGCATCGAGTGCGTGGGCATCCGCCGGGGCTGGGCCGGCCTCATCAACGGCGACATCGTCCCCATGAACAGCTCCGACGTGAGCCGCATCATCAACCGGGGCGGCACCATCCTCTACACCGCCCGCAGCGACCAGTTCCGCACCGAGGAGGGCATGCAGCGGGCCGTGGGCACCTGCAAGCTGCTGGGCCTGGACGGCGTGGTGGCCATCGGCGGCGACGGCACCTTCCGGGGCGCCAACGCCCTGGCCGCCTACGGCGTCAGCGTGGTGGGCATCCCCGGCACCATCGACAACGACATCGTCTGCACCGACTATACCATCGGCTTCGACACCGCCGCCAACACCGCCGTGGAGTGCATCGACCGGCTCCGGGACACCATGCAGTCCCACGAGCGCTGCGCCGTGGTGGAGGTCATGGGCCGCCACGCCGGCCACCTGGCCCTTGCCGTGGGCCTGGCCGTGGGCGCCACCGCCGTGCTGGTGCCGGAGCGGCCCTACAATTTCGAGGCCCACGTGGCCGAGAAGATCCGCCGGGCCCGGCTCAGCGGCAAGACCAACTTCATCATCGTGGTGGCCGAGGGCGCGGCCAGCGCCGTGAAGGTGGGCGAGGAGATCAAGGAGGGCCTGGGCCTGGATCCCCGGGTCACCATCCTGGGCCACATCCAGCGGGGCGGCAGCCCCACGGTGAAGGACCGGGTCATGGCCACCCGCATGGGCTACGAGGCGGTGCGCCTGCTGGCCGAGGGCAAGACCAACCGTGTGGTCTGCGCCAAGGGCGACGAGCTGGTGGACCGGGACATCGTGGAGGCCCTGGCCATGAAGAAGACCCTGAACCCCGACGAGTTCAAGGTCATGACCGCCATGACCGGCACCTGATGAGCCCCGGAGGTCCGCCGCGGCCTCCCGGCGATCCCCCGCCATCCCCCAAAACACGCGGCGATCCCGCGAAAAAACACAGCGCAAACGGGCCTCCGGCGACCGCCGGAGGCCCGTTTTATGCACAGGTTCTTACGCGTCGAAGACGCCCAGCACCAGGATGCCCGCGGCCACCAGGCCGATCATCAGGTAGTGCTTCCAGGACAGCCGCTCCCGCAGGAAGATCCAGCTCCACAGCACGCTCACCACGCAGTAGGCGCCGATGATGGACACCGACAGGGCCACGTGGGCGGTGTCGGCCAGGGCGTAGATGTAGGCCAGCTGGCCGGCGGTCTCGCACACGGCGCCCAGATACTTGGGGCCCTCCCGCTTGGGGATCAGGGGGGATCTGCGGATCAGCACCACGTAGATGAAGCAGACGGCGCCGGTCACCAGGAAGGTCAGCTCGTAGGCCACGTTGGCGCTGTCCTCGTTGAGGGTCTCCAGCACCCGGGCGTCAGCGTAGGTGCCGGCGGCGTCCAGCAGGGCGTAGATGATGGGCAGACCCAGGGCCAGCCAGGACTTGGCGTAGCGGCGGTTGCCCTTCTCCTGCCGGGCGGCCCGGAGCTCGTCGTCCTCCCGGGCCTCCACGATGCCCAGGCCGATGGTGCCGATGCACACCACGGCGGTGGCCGCGATCTGGAGGGGGGCCACCTCGTTCATGCCGGCGGTGAACAGGGCCAGGAGCACCACGATGGCGCTGGAGGAGTTGCAGATGGGGGAGGAGATGGACAGCTCGATGTACCGCAGGCCCGCGTAGCCCACCGCCATGGACACGATGTACAGCAGGGACACCGGCAGGTACGTCCAGATGATCTGCCAGCTGATCTCCACGCCGTTGAGGAACACCTGATAGGCGGCGTGGAGGCCCATCACCACGCCCACGGCGATGACCATCTTCAGATGGCTGTATTTATCGTCCTCGTGCTGGCAGCCGATCTTGCTGAACAGGTCCGAGCCGCTCCAGAAGAGCATGGCGACCAGAGAAAGAAGAAACCACATGGGTGAAATACCTCCGACAGACTATAAAGGAAAACTGCTTTACAGGGATTGCCGTTTCACGGGCGGCGGGCTCACAGACTGATCAGACCGGCCTCCAGCATCTTCTGCAGGCTCATCATCACGCCCAGCTTGGCGTGGTACCAGGTGAGACCGCCCTGATAGTAGACGGCGTAGGGGGGACGGATGGGCCCGTCGGCGCTGAGCTCGATGGAGGAGCCCTGGTTGAAGGCGCCCGCCGCCATGATGACCTCGCTCTCGTAGCCGGCCATGGGGGAGGGCACGGGGGTGGCGTAGCTGTCCACCGGCGCCGCCGCCTGGATGCCCTTGCAGAAGGCGATCATGGCCTCCCGGGAGCCCAGCTCGATGGCCTGGATGATATCGCAGCGCTCCTCGCGGCTGCCGGGCACCACCCGGAAGCCCAGCTTCTCATAGCAGCCGGCGGCGAAGATGGCGCCCTTGACGGCGTTCTGCACCACGGCGGGGGCCAGGAAGAAGCCCTGGAAGAAGGATTGGAGCAGGCCCATGTTGGCGCCCACCTCCCGGCCCATGCCGGGGGCGCTGAGCCGGAAGGCGCACCGGTCGATCAGGTCCTTCCGGCCGCACACGTAGCCGCCGGTGGAGGCCAGGCCGCCGCCGGGGTTCTTGATGAGACTGCCCACGATCATGTCGGCACCCGCGTCGGTGGGGTCCAGGGTCTCGGTGAACTCGCCGTAGCAGTTGTCCACCATGCAGATCACGTCCGGCTTGCAGGATTTGCAGAAGGCGATCAGCTGGCCCAGCCGGGCCACGGAGAAGCTGGGGCGGGTGGCGTAGCCCTTGCTGCGCTGGATGGTGATCAGCTTGGTTTTCTCGTTGATGGCGGCGCGGATGCCGTCGTAGTCGAAGCCGCCGTCCGCCAGCAGGTCCACCTGCCGGTAGCTGACGCCGTACTCGGCCAGGGAGAGGGGTGAGGGGCGGATGCCGATGACCTCCTCCAGAGTGTCGTAGGGGGCGCCCACGGGGCTGAGCAGCTCATCCCCGGGCAGCAGATTGGCGCTGAGAGCCAGGTACAGGGCGTGGGTGCCGCAGGTGATCTGGGGCCGCACCAGGGCGCTCTCGGCGTGGAAGCAGTCGGCGTAGACCCTCTCCAGGGTCTCCCGCCCGTCGTCGTCGTTGCCGTAGCCGGTGGAGGGGTTGAAATGGGTCACGTTGACGCCGTTTTTCTGCATGGCGGCGACGACCCGGGCCTGGTTCACCTCGGCGATGGCGTCCTGCCGGGCGAACTGCTCCGTCAACCCTTGCAGCACCTCTTCTGCAAAGGATATTACCTTGTCAGAGATCCCCAGCTGCCGATAGGCCTCGTACCGGTCCGGCCCGCCGGGAAGGGCTCTGTTGAAATCGCTCATATCGCGTCTCCTCACTTTCCGAACTATGACTTTATCATATCCGCCTTGCCTTTGCAAGAACGAAAATGCTATAATGGCTGCGGAAAACCTGTGGGCCCGCCGGCGAAGTAGACCGCCCGGAAGGGCCGCCCCCGCCCCATGGAAGGAGCGTCCGCCTATGTACTACGTCTATATCCTCCGCTGCCGGGGGGACGTTCTCTATACCGGCATCACCCCGGACCCCTGCCGCCGGATGGCGGCCCACGCCGGCGGCACCGGCGCCAGATTCACCCGCTCCCACCCGCCGGAGGCCCTGGCGGCCCTGTGGCGGGCGGGGGACAGGGCGGAGGCCTCCCGGATGGAATACGCCGTGAAGAAGAAGCTGGACCGCCGGGGGAAGCTGGCCCTCATCGCCCGCCCGGAGGACCTGGGCCAGCTGCTGCCGGACCTGGCGGCGGGCCCCTACGTCCCCGTCCCCGGCGTCACCCTGGCGGATCTGCTGGAGGGGAGATTCGATGGATAAGCGCTTCTACGCCGCCCCCATGGAGGGCCTGACCACCTGGCTGTGGCGCCGGGTCCACCATGAGATCTTCGGCGGCGCCGACAAATACTATACGCCCTTCGTCTCGCCCAACGCCAACCTGTCCTTCCAGACGAAGGAGCTGCGGGAGCTGACCGGTAACGAGGGCCTGCCCGTGGTGCCCCAGATCCTGGCGGGCCGGGCGGACCACTTCCTCTGGGCGGCCCGGGCCATCCGGGACATGGGCTACGGCGAGGTCGATCTGAACCTGGGCTGTCCCTCCGGCACCGTCACGGCCAAGGGCAAGGGCGCCGGTCTGCTGCAGGACCCGGACCGGCTGGACGCCCTGCTGGCGGAGATCTTCGGCGGCCTGCCGGAGGGCCTGCGCCTGTCCGTCAAGACCCGGATCGGCTGGCGGGACGACGGGGAGTGGCCGGCCCTGCTGGCGGTTTTCGACCGCTATCCCATCCATGAGCTGATCGTCCACCCCCGGGTCCGGAGCGACTTCTACGCCGGCGCCGCCCGGCGGGAGGCGTTTGCCCGGGCCCGTGAGAGCACGGCCCTGCCCCTGGTGTACAACGGCGACGTGACCGGGCCCGCCGACGCCGCGGCCTGGGACGTGCCGGTGATGGCGGGCCGGGGCCTCCTGGCGGATCCGGCCCTGTTCCGCCGGGCCCGGGGCGGTCCGCCCGCCTCCCGGGCGGAGCTGGGGCGGTACCTGGACGCCCTGGCGGAGGGCTACGCCGCCGCCCTGGGGGACGAGCCGGCCCTCCACCGGATGTGGGAGCTGTGGGCATGGATGTCCCTCTCCTTCGGCGGGTCGGAGCCGTATCTGAAGCGGATGCGCAAGTGCCGCCGCCTGGCGGAGTACCGGCCCCTGGCCGCCGCCGTTCTGGACGCCTGTCCCCCGGCATGGAAGGCATAAAACAGCGCCCCGGAGAGCCGTCTCCGGGGCGCTTGTATTGTTTTCCGCGGGATCCGGCCCTGCGCCGCGGATCTCCGCCGGCGGAGGGGGGACGCGGGCCGAAAAGCATGGGAGACGGCGATCGCCGTCTCCCATGGGGGTCAGTCGAGGAAGTACACGTTGATGGGGCGGCGGCCGAACCGGATGCAGGTGTCGTAGTCGCCGTACCACAGATCGATGATGTAGCCCTTCACGGCGCTGCCGGTGTCGCGGGCCACGCACACGCCGTACACCCAGGAGCCGTCGGGGGTCTGGATGAACATCCGGGTGCCGAAGGGGACCACGTTGGTGTCCACAGCCACCACGCCGGGCTCGGTGTAGTAGCCGCTGGCGGTGTAGCCGTAGTCGCAGTAGGCGGTGCCCTCGAAGCGCATCATGTGGGTGTAGTGGAGCTTCTCGCCGTTGGCCAGGGTGATGTAGCCCTCGCCCTCCTCGGCCACGGCGCTGTAGTACCGGGGAGCCGGGGCCACGATCTTCACCTTGGTGCCGTACTCGATGATCTCGGTGACGGCGGTGTCGTCGGTGCGGGAGACGAAGTCGGTGTGATCCACCACGCCGTTCCTGTACACGTCCCGGTAGGTTTCCACGTAGAAGCCCGGCTGGCCCTCCTGGGCCACCCGCTCCTCGCCCTCATAGAGCTCGTCGGTGCCCACCCGCTCGGTGGTGTAGTCGGTCTCGATGGTCTGCTCCCAGTCGAAGGTCCAGGTGTCGGTGACGATGACGCGCAGGGTCTCGCCGCTCACGTCCAGCACCACCATCTCGTCCTCGGCGGGGGTGATGGTCAGCCGCCGCAGCAGGTTGGCCACGGTCTCGTGGCGGGCCTCCACGGTCCGGCTCTCGCCCCGGTACTCCACGGTGACGGTCTGGCCCTTGTCCAGGACCAGCTGGGCGTCGCCCATGGTGGCCTGGGTGGCGTTGACGTGGAGCACGTCGTATTCCGCGTCCTCAGCGGGCATGCCCATGATGGCGGAGGGGGCGCCCTCGGCCTGGATCAGGTAGGTGCGCTGGGCGAAATCCGCGTCCTGCATGGACAGGGGGATGGCGATGGTCGCCAGCAGCATGATGGTCAGAGCCTTCAGCCGCTCGGCCAGCTGCAGCCACAGCGTAGCGAAAAATGTCATGGTTCTCACCTCTCAAAACGGTTTGCTCCGGTGCCTTTCGGAGCAGGTATGATACCAAAATGTAACTTTTGTAACTATTAAAAGGATGGGAGGAGTATAACACCACCCCCTGTTTTTGTCAAGGAAAATGGTCATTTTTGTGAAAAATGCCGACTTTTTTATCCACAATTGTGTGTGGAAAAAGGAAAAACCTGTTGAAAAGTCTGTGGAAAGGGTTACATAAAGTTACGAGTTTGTATCCGGCCCATTTGCGCCTTGAAAGAGGGCGGGGCCCTGTGATACAATAAAAAAACGGAAGAAGAAACCCAACGGACGGAGGCGTTTTCCCTATGAGACCAGAGTTCATCACTGTCGGAACCGTCGTCAATGCCCACGGCGTGCGGGGCGAGATCAAGGTAAATCCGGCGGGCTTTGACCCGGCGTTCATCGCCGGCTTCGACACCCTGTATATCGGCGGCGAGGCGGTGAAGGTCCGCTCGGCCCGGGTCCACAAGAACACGGCGCTGCTGAAGCTGCCGGGGGTGGACGACATGGACGCGGCCCTGGCCCTGAAGGGCCGGGAGGTGGCCATCCGCCGGACCGACGCCAAGCTGCCGGAGGGGGAGTACTTCGACGCGGAGCTGGAGGGCATGACCGTGGTGGACGATGCCACCGGCGAGACCCTGGGCGCCCTGGAGCTGGTGCTCCACTATCCGGCCCACCGGATCTACCAGGTCCGGGGGGAGCGGGAGTACCTGATCCCGGCCGTGCCCGGCGTGTTCATCGCCGGGATCGACCCGGACGCGGGCGTGATGCGAGTACACAACGTGAAAGGACTGGCCACCGATGAGGATTGACATCATGACCCTGTTCCCGGACGCGGTGGAGGCCATGCTGGGCCAGTCCATCATCGGCCGGGCCCGGGCGAAGGGCCTGGTGACCATCGAGGCCCACCAGATCCGGGACTACACCACCAACAAGCAGATGCAGGTGGACGACTACCCCTACGGCGGCGGCCGGGGCGCGGTGATGCAGGCCGACCCCCTGTACCGCTGCTGGCGGCACATCTGCGACCGGGCGGGGGAGCGGGTCCACACCATCTATCTGTCCCCCTGCGGCCGCACCTTCGACCAGGAGACGGCCAAGGCGCTGTACGCCGCCTACGACCGGCTGATCCTGGTGTGCGGCCACTACGAGGGCGTGGACCAGCGTTTCATCGACGAGTGCGTGGACGAGGAGATCTCCCTGGGGGACTTCGTCCTGACCGGCGGCGAGATCCCGGCCATGGCGGTGGCGGACTGCCTGTGCCGCATGGTGCCGGGCGTCCTGCCGGAGGAGAGCTGCTACACCGAGGAGAGCCATTGGAACGGCCTGCTGGAGTACCCCCAGTACTCCCGCCCGGAGGTGTGGCACGACCGGGCGGTGCCGGCGGTGCTGCTCAGCGGCCACCACGGCCGGGTGGCGGACTGGCGCACCAAGGAGAGCTACAAGCGGACCATGCGCCGCCGTCCGGACCTGTTCGCCCGGTTTGACGAGAGCAGTCTGACCACCAGGCACGACCGGAAGCTCCTGGCGGAGGCCAGAGCCGAGCTGGCGGCGGAGCTGGAGGAGGAAAAAAGGGAAGAGGCGGCCGGGGACGGCCCCGCCCGGGAGTGAAAGGAGACGGCCATGCGCAAGATTCCCCCCAAGACGGTGTGGATCATCGTCTTTATCCTGTCCGTTCAGGGCCTGCTGGTGTGTCTGGTGGGCGCCTTCAAAAGCACGCCCAGGCTCATCTGGGCCGGCGCCGGCGTCATGATCCTGGCCCTGGTGCTGGAATTCGCCTTCTATCGCTGCCCCTACTGCGGCAAGTGGCTGGGCCGCATGTGGATGAAGCGGTGCCCCTGGTGCGGCAAGCCCCTGGAGGAGGGCCTTCCGGAGGAGGACCCGGACTACCGGCCCATCGACGCGCCGGCGGGGAAGACCCCCGGGGAGCCCGACCGGGCGCCGGAGGAGGACGCCGCCAAGGGTCCCGACGGGGAGTAAGAACCTGCCGGGGCGGGGGATTGTCCATAGAAGCATACGTCCGCCGGGGGCAGCATATGCCCCGGCGGACGGTTTTTTTATGCGCGGAAGCCCTGCGGAGGTTTTTCCGGCGGCGGCGCGGCGCGGCCCGCTCAAAGCGGCGGAAGCGGTGACCCCCGGCCCGGCCCCCCGCGATCTCTCCGGCCCCGCCGGTGGCCCGGCCCCCCGGCGCGGCGACACCCGACCCGGCCCCCCCGCCGCGGCCCGGTTTTTTTCTGCGAAACCCACAAAAAACACGAGAAATATTTGAGCCATTCGCCGAATTTCGCCTTGACTTTTTCCCCCGTTTCGTGTATCATATTTTTGTTGTAAAGGCGAATAACTTTACAGAAGGAGGAATGACCGTGAAAAACCAGACGTTCCGCATGACCATGCTGTATGATTTTTACGGCGAGATCCTCACCGAGCGGCAGCGCGAGTTCTATGACCTGTACTACAACGAGGATCTGTCGCTGTCCGAGATCGCGGAGAACTACGGCATCTCCCGCCAGGGCGTCCGGGACGTGATCGTCCGGGCCGAGGCCGTCATGACCGAGATCGAGGACAAGACGGGCATCGTCAAGCGCTTCATGGGGCTGCGGGGCAAGATCGACGCCATCGAGGCTGCCGCCGCTGAGCTGAAGGAGATCAACTACCGCCGCTACGAGAACCCGGACCTGGAGCGGCTGGCGGATACCATCGCCTCCAACGCCGCCGCGCTGAAGGAGTAATCCATGGCCTTTGAGGGACTGAGCGAAAAACTGAATGCCACCTTCAAGCGCCTGCGGGGCAAGGGCCGTCTCACCGAGGCCGACGTACGCGCCGGCATGCGGGAGGTGCGCCTGGCCCTGCTGGAGGCCGACGTCAGCTACAAGGTGGTCAAGGACTTCGTGTCCAGCGTCACCGAGAAATGCGTCGGCGCCGACGTGCTGGACAGTCTGACCCCCGCCCAGCAGGTCATCAAGATCGTCAACCAGGAGCTCACCGCCCTCATGGGCGGCACCAACGCCCGCATCACCATGGCCTCCCGGGGGCCTAC
>JAEEGL010551953.1_pt1 | contig 10614 bp, 12 predicted proteins | sample 9134231 | NCBI WGS metagenome assembly JAEEGL01 (sample SAMN16246548, study PRJNA631951) | gut metagenome | biome: gut microbiome; feature: rumen; material: fiber-attached | host: Bos | place: Iran: Karaj | collected 2018-10 | reverse complement strand
TTAAAGGACAGATATTTTTCATGTCCTTCGCCTATTCTTACTGATTCCTCAATAATCATGGCTATATGAACAGCCATTCCACACGCGCAGGCTATTCCGATTATAAGTCCTGTGGTATACCTGATTTTGTCGCTGACAAACCAAACTCCAATCAGCTCTACAAGTAGCCCATAAGCAAGTATCCCTAAAACAAGCATTGGTAATGCCTGATTCAGTCGCTTCATCCATTTAATCATGTCTTAATCCTATTTAATTATTCTCCCTGAGCCTTATCGTTAAGAGCCTCTTCCTCCAGTCGTCTTGCCCGCTGCCCTGGGGTTTCTTCATTCTTTAAATACCCCTTTACTGACCGGTAAGCTCCGTTAAAAGCTGCTACAATTCCGATTAAAATTCCACCTATAGCAAATCCCTGCTTACCTGTTTTGTTGGTTATAAAGGTTCCTGCCAAAGTACATAGTAAAATCGGAACTATTACATTTATTCCAAACTGAAGGACCATCACTAGAGAATTGGCCACTTCCCTGTTTGTTTTCTTTTTGTCTCTCATAACAAGCTCCCGATGACTCTGACTAAAGAGTCATTGAAACTTCTCTGCCAGTGCGTTTATACTGGTAGAACTCAACTCCAGCAGCCTTAAGCATTCTCTTTGAAGCAATGACCGATGGTGTATTTTCATATTTGTCGCTATCGTAGATGATAGTCTTAATGCCTGACTGAATAATAGCCTTGGCACATTCGTTACATGGAAAAAGTGACACGTACAGCTTCGAACCCTCAAGTGAACCTCCCCTATAGTTCAAAATCGCATTCAATTCGCTGTGTGTTGTATAGAAATATTTATTTTCCAGAGGGTCCCCTACTCTTGCCCAAGGGAACTCATCATCTGAACAACCATTTGGAAAACCATTGTAGCCCATTGATAAAATCTTGTTATCCTGGCTAACAATACAAGCTCCAACCTGTGTATTTGGGTCTTTAGATCTCATACCCGATAATACTGCAACCCCCATAAAGTACTCATCCCAGCTAATATAATCTAGTCTCTTGTCACTCATGGTTTCTCCTCCAATACATGTGCGCTAATTTATGTTCTGTCTATGCTTCAAGTACTCTGATTAACTTTTCAATTGATGCCTTTAGAACCTCATAACAAAGTCCATAGGTCTGCACCGAACCACCGTAAGGATCCATAACCTCAAGCTCGTCCCCCACAAGCTCATTTAGAAGTCTGGTATTTTCCTCTGTGGCATTTACATATTCACTTAAAATCTTTTGTCTCTGGGTCTCTTCCATTGTGATGACCAATGTGTTTTCGGAAAAATCCGAGTCCTGTAACTGTTTGGACGAATAGTCCGTAAGCTTACTTCCATTGCTAATCAAAATAACCTCTGCCTTTTGATTTAGCGGTTCTGGAAACTGGACTATAAGCCCTCTAGCCTCACAAATAATAGGTCTAGAATGTGGAAATCCATGAAATATGGCTGCAGCCATAGGAGCCCTGGAAGTTCCACTGCCAGATGCAAAAATTATTCTGTTAATATTATTCACAACTTATTCTCCTAACAAGTTCCATGCGCATAAAGCACATGGTCACAAAAACTGGTCTCCTACTGTGTCCCTAGCTTTTGAATTATACCTCTATCGTTTTCTGTCCCGCCGCTTTAAGCAAACGGTTCATAATAGCCTGCCCCATATTTGGTGTAGCAAAGCTTTCTGAATAAATGAGGTCTACATCAAGCTCATCAAACTCTCGCAAAATGTTGTAAAGATTGTGAGCTATGCTCTTCTCCTCTGTTCTATCACCTATGACAAGCACTTCCCCGCAATTGTACTTACCCTTAGTCTCTATAGTAGCGATAATGCCCACCTTTTTCCCAGCTGCAATCCCCTGAGCAGCAAGTTCATTTATGGCACTAACGACTTTATCTTCCTCTCCTGAAACAATTGTCAAATCACCCTTGGGTGCATAATGCTTGTATCGCATTCCAGGAGCCTTTGGCTTAGCTCCTCCAGTGGTACCTTTATCATTGTATACAATTCCAGGGTCCATTCGTACCTGACCCACCACTTCCTTTAACATCTCCATGTTGATATATCCAGGTCGAAGTATGGTCACTACATCCTCTGTCAAATCAACAATTGTAGATTCTAGTCCGATATCAACTGAACCACCATCCAGAATAGCCTCTATCTTTCCTGATAAGTCCTCGTACACATGACTGGCCTTTGTAGGACTAGGTCTACCTGAAGTATTGGCACTTGGGGCTGCAATCATACATCCACTCTCCTCAATGAGAGCCAAGGCAACTGGATTATTTGGCATTCTAACTGCAACAGTATCAAGACCGCCTGTAGTCTCATATGGTATGACCTCATTTTTATTGACCACCATTGTGAGCGGACCTGGCCAAAATGCATCTGCCAGCTTTCTTGCTGTCTCTGGTAAATCAGATGAAATATCCTCCAGCTGGGAAAATTTGGCTATATGTACAATTAAAGGGTTATCCGACGGACGACCCTTTGCTTGATATATCTTTTTAGAGGCCTCTTTATCCGTGGCGTCACCGCCTAATCCGTAGACTGTTTCGGTGGGAAACGCTACTAATCCACCTTTTTTAAGTATCTCAGAAGCCTCTCTGATATGTTCTATATTGATTGGCTCCTGGGAAACATCCATAATCCTAGTAATCATACTCAAAATTATAACACTTTTCCCTTATAAGACAATCTTTTTAGCTATGCGAACTCCCGTATTTTCGGGGACATCTATGATTTTTCTGTGTCTTCTGTATTATAAGTATTTTACAATAACATTCCAAATACCTGTGCTATCAAAGCCCTTCTTCCAGAAAGCACCGCCAGCCAGGCTATGTTCGTCAATAAGCTGTAACTTTTTCTCAATTGAAGTATCATCCTCAACCCAGATTTTATAGGTAGTATCATCCTTAGTATATTCACCGTAATACTGTCCTACAGAATCGTCCCAAGCTGTATTTACACCGTTAGTCTTTAAGTAACTTTGAATTGCATTCATTCCATAGGCTGTGCTGCTGACACTACCGTCTGCCTTCACTTCCCAAACTCTGCAATAAAGCGGTATTCCGAGAATAACCTGCTCAGCTGGAACCTCATCCAAAGTATCTATAATTCCTTGATTTACCCAACCAAGTGACGCAACTGAACCAGCCTCTTCGCTTCCCGAATAATGCTCGTCATAGCCCATGATGATGACATAATCTGCATATTTTGCCTGCTCACCTCTGCTATAAATAGCAGATGAGGCTGTTGGCACATAATTGTCTACAGAAAGAATAATGTCATTCTTTTCGCACTTGATTGAAAGTTCCTTAATGAACTGAATATATCCATCAGCTGCCTCACCTGAAAGCTGCTCAATATCCACATTAATTCCGTCAAGTCCGTACGTAATTGCCTGAGCAATAAGGTTATTTACAAGATTGTCACGGGACGATGTAGTGTTTAAAACTGTTGTCGTGTCCACGCTGGAATCCTCAAGATTGCTGATAAGTCCCCAAACCTGAACATTGTTAGAGTGGCAAACGCTAACATAATTACTGCTTGCAATTGAGGCAATTCCGCCCTTGTTGTCATTGAGATAAAACCATGTAGGTGAAATAACATCAATGTCTCCAGAGCCTGCAAGCACGTTTGCAATGTCACCATTTGCCGCCTGAGATGTAACTTGATGCCAAAGCAGACAAATGTCGTTGCCTATTGAAATGTGGTTGTAGGTTCTTTCTTGAGATGCGTTAAACTCTATCTCACCGGCAACGTCAAAAGCTCTATTCTTAATGTATCCACAAATACCATTCTCAGAGTATACATAACTCCACTTTCCAGTGTCGCGAAGTACATATAGCTGCTCACCCTTTGTAACATCTTCTAAAACAGGGCTCTTTGGTCCATTAAGCTTTCTAATTTGAGATTTACGAGTTACAGTTCCTATACTGTATTTCGTTCCAAAGCTTTCTACGAATACTCTGTCTGGATTTTCAAAGTATTCTATATATGCATTTCCAACGAGAAGTTCTATATAATCCACCGCAATATATGCCGTTCCATCCTGTGCCAAAACAACTGGATGTCCAAGGTCGTTATTGCTCTTGTCGATGGTATAATCGTTACTTCCTACTGTGGCTGTATATATCTCTAAGTCTGTAGCATATCTCAGAGTCACCTCTGTCGTATCATATACAAATCCGTCGTCAATATGGTCCTTAACGAAGCCAAGCTCCAAAAAAGGCTGTCCATCTTTGACTATAGCGTACCCAAAAGGACTTTCCTCATCGACTAATTGAATTTCTCCATTTAGTACAACAGCAGCCTCATTATCATGATATGTAGCGAAATATTCACTCAGCTCCATGTGTTCCTTTGTTGGAGCATACTTCCGCACATAAGAAATCCCTCCAATCAAAAGCACAAGCGCCATAAATCCAACAGCTATATATATATATCCTCTAGGTATTCCTCTTCTTTTTTTACGTCTACGATTGCTCATAACATCTTCCTCTCAAATCTGGTATTCCTTGTAAAGTATAACAAAACACCTCATCAAATGCCACTTGATACCACAAAAAGGAGCGGCCTCACCGCTCCAAAAATTTAACCACAATCATATTCAAATTTAATTGTTTTAAAACTTCTTTTACAATTTCTTTTACCTCAAAAACTTAAAAACTATAAAGAAGAGTTATTTGTCTTTTCTCGAAATTTATAAGAAGGACGATACTAACACCTTCCTGTGGTCTAAATATTTTTAACAAAAATTTCTTATAAAACACCTCTTTCTGCAGCTACAAAACCATGTTCATAATAGAATCAAATTCTTCTTCCTTTAATGAAAAAGGGTCCTCGATAATCGGAATGGTTTCTACAGTCCTACCATAAAGTCGCTTAAAATGTTGCGATCTTTTTTTCTTTATGTTTTTTGTGTTATTAAAAAAGACAATTTCATTTATGTCTATTTTATTTAATATTTTTTCCTCTACGAATTTATAGTATTCCCTTTCACACCAAGGATTCAAAGACCCTATTACAATCTTATTATTACAAGCCATAAATATTGGTTCCGTTTCAGCGCAAAGGCTCTTCATGTCCACAACAAACCAGGCATCAAGTGATGTCATAAGTCTCATAACCTCCATGACATCATCGGTTAGCACGTAGTATACTCCTTTGTATTTGTATGCCACTGAATCTTTAAGCAACACCTGGTTCTTTCCCACAACGCTCAAAAGAGTGCTGTCAGAACTTAGCTCAATAAAAACCACCTTCTGTCTCATCACGGAATTAATGAAGTTAGCTATACATAAGCTTATATGTGTCACTCCAGCCTTAGGCGAAACTCCAACTATACATAATTTTTTTCTTTTTGTTTTCGTTCTACTTTTTTGAATGCTATTGAGTAATAATAAAATCCTTTTCATATTTTAAAATCGCTGAAAATAGCTTTTCCTCCTCTTTGGATAAATCAAAACTACCAACTAACGGATACCTGTAAACTTTTTTCTTTAACCCCTTGGCCAGATTAATAGAGGTGATTTTATCTGAAAAATTAGAAATTATATATACACCTTTATTACTTATCCAGTCAGGATAATTACAATCCTGTTGCCAGGGTGCACCACCTGTAACATATATAATTATGTCTATCTCAAGTGGCAAATTATAATTGGTACCGCAGTCGTAAATGTACAAACCATCCGGAGCTCTATGTTGCTCTACTGCCTCCCCATATTCAGGGATACCTTGAAAGCCTTCGTGATATAAAACACCTTTATGCAACTTGGCATTTTTCTGATTTCTCCATAGCTTTAGTACTGTGCAATTCTCATTGTCCTTGTAATAGCAGTCAATATTTCTTCTATTGAAATATCTGCATAAAGACATGGCGATGCGGGTTGTGCCAACGGCGTGTTCCCCGCCTACTACCGCGATTTTCTTTACAAGATGCTTTTTTCCGATTTTGTCATTAACTCCTACTCCCTGCAGATTTTCCAGCATATGCCTCAACTCTTCTATAGAATTAATTCTATTATTTGGGTCTTTAGCAATTGCTGAATCTACAATCTGTTGAAATCGAAAATCAGATTTCTCATAACTGTTATCTAGCATAAAACCAATGACTTTTCCAACTCCATATACATCGCAACGCTCATCAATCACTTCCCCTCTCAGTTGCTCAGGGGCAGCCCATTCTGGCGTTCCTAGTGGCTTTGCAGCCTTCGCTTCAGATTTTTTAATAGATATTCCAAAATCAACCAGCCGAATATTGTCACCTTCCATAAAAACATGTTCAGGCTTCATATCCCGGTAAAGCACCGGCTCACTTCCTGCTGTATGTAAGATTTCAATAATATTGCAAAGCTCTATGGCTATGTATAAAAGCTTTTCTTTTGTCAATTTGGTTTTAAGCAAATACTCCCGGAGAGAAATTCCATCAATGTATTCCTCAACCAAATATGTCATTGTGTCTGTTTCATCTATGTCGTAAATGGTGGGTAAATGGGATGATTTAAATCCCTGTAATAGATGTGTTTCGGATAGGATGCTGTTCGCACTCGGATCGGCCTTGTGAATAGCCTTTAGAACCCTAAGTGCTCCTATCTTTTTTGATTTGACAAGCAACACTGCTGTAGCTGCTGACTCTTGCAGTATCGAAATAACTTCGTACTTGTCCTCAATACCAACTGGTATCAAATCAATCAGCTCCTTTCCGTTTCGGAAAAAAGCATCTTGCGAGTAATTTTATATCACAGATAAAATTATTTTGCAACCCCTATTTTGAAAAATATTATTTTTCTGTAATTTTATCTTAATAAAAATTTTAGATAATTATCATTGATTTTAGAAGAAGTTTCCTTTACTTTCCGATATAATATATATATAATAATTCGAACAAGATACTTACAGCATCTTTTTTCGATTCGGGAGGTGATTTTATGAAGATTGAAAAAATCAACGAGAACCAGATCAGATGCACTCTTTCAAGAGAAGATTTAATCAGCCGTCACATTAAGCTATCCGAGCTTGCCTATGGCTCTACTAAGGCAAGAGAGCTATTTAGGGAGCTTATGGAACAGGCTTCATATCAATACGGTTTCGAAGCGGAAGACATTCCTCTTATGATAGAAGCTATTCCACTTTCTTCAGAATCAATCGTCCTTTTAGTTACAAAGGTTGAGAGTCCTGATGAGTTAGATACTCGCTTCTCCAGATTCTCAGAAGGGGATGATGATTACGACGATGAAGATACGAACATGGTAGATGCTCCAGCTAAGCCATTTAACGAGGCAGCAGCTGATGATATCCTTAACCTATTCAACAGCTTGTTTGCAAAAGCACAAGAAGCTATCGCTGCTTCACCAGAAAAGGCAGCAGCAAAGGGATTACCTGTAGACATAACTAAGATGTTCGTATTTGACAATCTTGAAGATGTCCTCAAGCTATCAGGAATCCTTGCTAAGTTCTACAACGGCAAAAATTCTCTTTACAAGAGTCCATTTGATAATCAGTATTACTTGGTTGTCAGCAAATCTGAGGATTCAGCAGAGACCTACAATAAAGTCTGCAATATCCTGTCTGAATACAGCGACCAGCAAAATTACGTAGTTGGAACAGATCAGTATATGGCTGAGCACTACGAAATTATGGTCAAAGACAACGCTGTACAACAGCTTGCACAAGTTTAAATATTCTAAAACATCCAGTTACACTCACAAGCCTAAGATTACTCCGATTTACTAACATGTAAATCCCCCGTAACCTCAGAGCTTGTTAGCTACTGGATGTTTTTTAATTTCTACGTTCTGCGGGAAGACGCACCATCCAGGATTGCCTTCGGCAAAGAGGGTGCGTCGTGGCAAACAAAAAGGACCCCCATATGGGAGTCCTTTAAATTTACTAATATTAGCCCTGTGAAATAGCACCTGTTGGGCAAACACCTGCGCATGTACCACACTCTACACAAGCTCCCTCATCGATCTGGAACTGTGAATCACCCTGTGAGATAGCTCCTACTGGGCACTCAGGCTCGCATGTACCACATGATACGCATGAATCAGAAATAACGTATGCCATAATTAAAATCCTCCTTAAAAATCTTATTGATAACTTTTTATCAATTTCGTGTTGATGAACTCATCATACACCTAAATTGTGTCTAAATCAAGAACAAAATTGTATTTTTAAAAATACCTATAAATAAGGGGTTTGCAAGGTTTGTTTCATCTAACTACCGTTGATTTTGGCTAACGAAAGTTTAAATTGTGTACACAAATTAGTCATTCACAAAAACTTTACAAACGGTACAAACCGTTACCATTGTGCACTACTAAATTGCATTTAATACCCAACAATGTCCTCTCGGTCATTGATAAATAAATTGAACCATGGTATCATCTGAAAAGACTATTTAGAAAGGAAGGACAATAATCATGGCAAGAGTTTCAAAGTCAACAATGATTGGCGAGCTTCTTCAGATTGATGCTGATGTAGCTCCTATTTTACTTAATATCGGTATGCACTGCCTTGGATGCCCATCATCTCAGATGGAGACAATCGAGGAGGCAGCTATGATACACGGTATCGACGCTGACGATCTCGTAGAAGAGATTAATACATTTCTTGATTCTAAAGCATAATCATAAGAAATTTAAAAGGACTCCAGTTTGGAGTCCTTTTTGTTTGCTATTCATCGTGATTATGATACTGACTTCTATCTCTATTTGCAAAACGAGTGTATTCTGGAAGCCACGTAAGCTCTATGGTTCCAATAGGACCATTACGCTGTTTAGCAACGATGATTTCTGATACACCCTTCATTTCTGAATCGTGATTATAGTAATCATCACGGTAAATAAACATAACCACGTCTGCATCCTGCTCGATGGCTCCGGATTCACGCAAATCCGACATCATAGGTCTGTGATCTGGTCTCTGCTCAACCGCACGGGATAGCTGTGAAAGAGCTATAACCGGCACGTTCAACTCTCTTGCCAAAGCCTTAAGAGAACGTGAAATATCTGAAATTTCTTGCTGTCTACTCTCTGACTTTCCGTTGCCTGACATAAGCTGTAAATAGTCAATGATGATGATAGACAAACCAAATTCCATTTTGAACTTTCTACATTTACTTCTAAGCTCACCGATTGAAATACCTGGAGTATCATCAATAATAAGCTTTGAATTACCGATTTTTCCAGCACCTTCAATAAGATTTTCCCAATCAGCTTCCTGAAGGTTACCTGTACGGAGCTTCTGAGCGTCTACTCTCGATTCAAGAGCAAAAAGACGGTTTACCAACTGCTCCTTTGACATTTCCAGGGAGAATACCGCTGCACATAAATGCTCATGTATTGTAATGTGCTGAGCAAGGTTCAAAACGAAGGCAGTCTTACCCATTGAAGGACGAGCTGCTATCAGAATCAAATCCGAAGGCTGAAGACCTGCGGTCTGACGGTCCAAATCAATAAAGCCTGTAGGTATACCAGTTACAACACCCTTTTGTTTTGAAGCTGCATCTATTTTGGCGATGGCATTCATAACTACCTGCTTAATAGGAACGTAATCGGTATTTCCTCTGTTTTGAACCAATGAAAAGATATCTCTTTCAGTCTGATTCAAAATAGTGTCCACCTCTTCTGTACCCTCGAAGCACATATTTTCAATATTCTGGTTTACTTTGATTATATTTCTAAGTATTGCCTTATCCTTAACGATTTGAGCATAGCTTTTAGCGTTAACGGTTGTAGGAACTCCAAGTACAAGCTCCTGGATATATTCCAAAGAAGCAACCTCAGGTGAAACTCCCTTTTCTCTTAGCTTGTTCTGTAGAGTTACTTCGTCAACTGGCTGATTTGCATTGTACAACTCCACTATCGACTCAAACAAAATTCCATACTGCTGATGATAAAAATCATCCTTCAGTAGCATTTCGGAACATTCAACAATGGTATCTCGGTCTACAATCATAGAACCAATAACCGATTGCTCCGCTTCTAAGGAATTAGGCATTTGTCTGCGTATTACGTCGTCCATAAGTGATTATTCCTTTATTTGCCTTCTGAAACGTGAACTCTTAAAGTAGCAGTAACCTTTGGGTGAAGCTTTACCTTTACCTCATAGGTTCCAAGAGAACGAATTGGATCATCCAAAACGATTTTTTTCTTGTCGATTTCCTTGCCGTACTGCTTCTTTGCAGCCTCTGCAATTTCCTTTGTGGAAACAGAGCCAAATGTTCGACCGCCTTCACCAGTTTTGATTGTGGTTTCTACCTTCCACTCTTCCATCTCCTTGGCAAAAGCCTGAGCTGCTTCAAGATTCTCCTGAGCAACCTTTTCATCATGCTTATTCTGTAACTTTAAATCGTTAAGAGCCGCATTAGTAGCCTCAACTCCTAATTTCTTTTTAAAAAGCATGTTTCTAGCGTATCCTTCGCTTACCTCTACAACATCACCCTTTTTTCCAAGTGATTTAACATCTGCAAGCAGAATTACTTTCATAGTTTTATTTCTCCTTCCTCAAGCATTTTATCTATAGTCTCTTCCAAATCCTTTCGGACCTCTTCCATGGTACAGTTTTGAATCTGAG
>JAEEGL017120018.1_pt1 | contig 10615 bp, 5 predicted proteins | sample 9134231 | NCBI WGS metagenome assembly JAEEGL01 (sample SAMN16246548, study PRJNA631951) | gut metagenome | biome: gut microbiome; feature: rumen; material: fiber-attached | host: Bos | place: Iran: Karaj | collected 2018-10 | reverse complement strand
GACATCCTTCTGCAATGCTCGTTGCTCTTTGGTGGATTGGCACAGTTGGGTACCAATTCATCCGCCATGCGCTATTATCCTTTCTTCAAGGATGAGGAGCATCGCGACCACGGCTTCTTTGGCTGGACGCTGCTGGTTCCACTGATAGGTTTTGCTTTCTTCTTGATTGCATTTTTCCTTTTCAAGGGTGCCATTGTAGATTTTTTCACGAAAGATGCTGAAGTGGGTGCTGATTTGTTTACAAAATACGTCAACTTCGTTATTCCGTTGGCGTTTTTTATGCTATATATCTCTGTCTTTGAGACAAATAGCAATCTTTTGCTGCGAATCGTGCTGCCCAAGTTTATCCGTGAGGTGGGATTGAGGGTGGCTACCTTGGTGGTATATCTTCTGTATTTTTACAAAGTCATTGATTTTGATGGTGTCATCATAGCTTTCTGTGTGTTCTATGGCCTAGCCACCCTTATCAACATCATCTATTTGCTCTCTTTGAAGCGGGTCTCTTTCAAGATCGAATGGGACTACATCAAGCCGGAGCTGAAACGCGACTTTTTGTTTTACACCTTGTTCATGATTACAGCGGCTTTGGCAGGCAATGTGATCCCGATGTTGAGCAAGTTCTTCGTGGCAGGTAAGACAGGCTTCCATCTAGCCGGTGTGTTCACCATAGCTTTTAATATCGCAGCTTTGGTCGAGATGCCATACCGTTCTTTGGGCGCCATTTCGAGACCACATATCTCCGAGGCCATGGCCAAACAGGATGTGAAACAAGCTGACTTCTTGTGCAAGACTGTGGCACTGCACCAGTTCATTGCCGGTACATTCGTGTTTTTCCTCATTTGGATCAATATTGATTATATCTTTGATTTGCTACCCAATGGCGATGTCTACCGTTTGGGCAAGTGGGCTGTTCTGATCTTGTCGTTGAGTCGTCTCGTCTATTCCACCCTTGGTGTGTCGACCACGGTTTTGAGTTATTCCAAATACTATTATTATTCCTTGATCTTTACCATTCTGCTGGCGGCCATGTCTATCGGACTGAACGCCTGGTTGGTGCCAAAATGGGACATCAACGGTGGCGCTTTGGCTCAAGTGGCATCGTATCTCGTCTATTTCATCTTGTTGGTGGCCTTCATCAGGTGGAAGATAGGTGTTCAACCCATGTCAAAGAAGCTGTTGCCCGTTGCGGTTGTAATTCTCGTCCTATTTGCACTCAATTGGTTATGGACAAGCACTTTGACGCCTTTGCTCGCCAATTTTTTTGCCAAGCCCATCTTCGGCCTTGCCATCGATGCGGTGCTGAAGACCACCCTTTTCATAGTTATGGGCATCACCGCAATTTACAAGCTGAAAGTCTCCCAGTCGGTGAATGATTTAATTGACAAAGCGAAGGGTTTGCTAATGGGAAAACGATAGCGGACGATATAACCTCTTTTATCAGTTTTTTACCACCTTTGCTGCCTCAAATTGTAGATTATAATGATACCTACCATCGAACAACTGACATGAAGGCCAGATCTTTGACCGCAAGTGGCTTTTATGATTGTTGGGACGGCATATTCTGTGTTTCGTGATGTTACAGAGTTGAATTTACCAACCCCAGTTGTATTGTAAATATGTTGCGGGAGTGCTTTTGATGACTTTTTTGGAAATCGCGTGGGATTGATTGATGACTCTAACAATATAAACGCCTGCCGCCTTGCCAATTAGTGAGTAGGGTACAACAAGGTCTTCAACATTCGTGTCAACAGAGAGACGCTCTATGAATTGCCCTATGTAATTGTAAATTATGATAACAGCTTCGCCTTCCATTCCTGAGAGAATGATACTGAAGTCGCTTTGCGTAGGATTGGGGTAGATGGTTACATTAGGTTGGATGTCGTGTCTGATGTAAAAGCTGCGCTCTATGTAGCCACATTCAGTGTAAACCCTCACTTTCAGCGTGCCAGCCCCAGGTGAATAGATGTCTAATGTGCATTCTGGTGAGTTGGAGGAGTATGTTAGTTTCCACGTTCCATCAAAACTCCATTCATAGCCGAAGCATCCTTCGACAGGGTCGATGTAATAGGTATATTGTCCATTAGTCTGGTAATAAATGAGGTTTTCTCCATGTATGGGGCTGACGTATGAAGAAGAATTAATAGTTAAGTTGAGAATGACAATACTGTCGCATCCATTCGCAGAGGGATAGACATGCTCATAAACTCCTGTTTCATAATAGGTTGTTCCGTCAAAAGTATAACTATCACAGGCATTAATGACAAGGTTTGTAAATATTTGTTCATCGACATGAAGATAGAGCGTGACAATGCTGTCACATCCTTGAGAGGAAGTAAAGTGTTGTTCGTAGACACCAGATTCTTGGTATGTTATTCCGTTCCATGTATAGGATTGGCAAACACTCTTGTATTGGCTGGTGTGAATGGTGTCACCTATTTGGACATGAACAAATAGAAGGGTGTCACACCCCCACGGGTTCTCAATCATATACTCATAGTCGCCGCTTTCGGTATATGTGACGCCATGAAAACTATATTTTGTACAGCCTTCACCGAAGTGCTCTGCTTCAACATAGCCTGAAGGATTGTAAAGTTCACCTGTAGGTGTGATGTAGGTGGCTTGATACAAAAAGTTGTTGTAGGGGTGGCGGACAGTGCCATCAGGGGCGGTGAAAACAGTAGCATTGTTGAAACTGATAGAAGGAACGGTTAAGTCGTTGTTGATGTTCGTAACATTATAGGCATACTGGTTCCAAACCGATCGAGACGAAGGCCAATTATCGTTACCGAAGAGACATAAACTGCCATGACCATTGTTTCCATAATAATCAGTCAACAAACCCGTAACGATGATTTCAACATGGCCATCGTTGTTGACATCAGCCACTATGGGATGCTCGGAGGCTGTCCCAGAACGCATTGGATAAGAATACAAAAGGCTTCCATTGGATCCGTTGAATATGTTCAGATTATTGGAGTCGCGGAAGACAATTTCTGGGATTTCGTCTCTGTTGAAGTCAAAAAAGGTCATCGTGGTCATGCCCGAAGGGTCGTTGTGGTGGATTTCCCAAACGGTACTGAGTCCGCTGCCGGTCACATAACGTAGGCAACGCATCTGTTCTGAGGGTAGATTGTATTGGTAGTCAACGAACAGAATTTCAGGGTGCGGTTCATTGTCGATGTTGCAGATGGCAGGGAAACCAACGCTGCGGCAAAACAGCGTAAAATTGAATAGAATTTCTCCGTTTGAGGGTCTGTATGCATACATGTAAGCGTCATCTTCCGTGCAGTCATCGGTAGGATCCTTGGTAACCACGATTTCCACTTCTCCATCTAAGTCAAGGTCGGCAATGGCAACCTGTCCGTCTTGGGGATAACCGTAAGGTGGTGTGATGGTCTTATTAACGGTAACAGAGTTCAATGAAGGGTCGGTACGACTCACAATGTTGACATTGTAAATGGTGTTTCCGCAGACGAGTTCTAGTTTATCATCTCCAATAACGTTGTAGGCGTACGGGATGGCATAATTGGCATGGTGGGGGTAAGGATTGTTGGGTGAACCTCGATAACTCAATCCTTTGTTGCCGTTGATTGGACCGGCACAAAGCCTTTTTAAGGTGGCGGCATCATAAATGGCATTGCCAACATAAACTTCAGGGTATCCATCATTGTTGAAGTCAGCAAAAGAGGGCGTCCCGTCGCAAGGAGGGTCAATGTCTGCTGTGTTTAGTAGCTGCCCGTTCTTTGAGTATGAACGTAACTTGCCGTCATCGCAAAGGGCGACGATAGCTCCTTGCATTGTACCATCGTCTAAGGGGTATCTGATTAATCCTAAGGGGCAGAAAGTTAAATACAACTGTTGGGGAACTGATATAATGCTTTGCAAGGAGAGGCCATTGCCGCTATATACGCCTATCTGATTTGACCATTGTCTGTAGTCAAAATCAGTTGCGGTGAAAAGTGGAACTACAATTTCAATGACGCCATCATCATCGAGGTCGCCGCATAGTGGCGTGGCGTACACATTAATGTTGTCGGGAGTACTGTACTTCAATTGTCCTCCATAAAACGGAATGGGCGTGTTGTTGTTGCAGTCGCTTTCAAGGACATTGTCCGGGAAAACGATGCCTGGGGCGTTTTCGTTGCGAACAGATTGCCCGAATCCTATCACTGAAGATAATAAGATGACTAAATACATAATGAGTTTTCTCATTGTGTTTCTTTTGCTTATTATCCGAATGCCAAAAGAGTCTCGTGAAACTGACTGCTGTTGTTGAATAGTGATTAGGGGAGACCTCATTGTCTTTGATTTGTTAATAGTGAACTGCAAATTTAAGAAAACTCTTTATTTTTGCATTAAAATGAAGAAAAAGGTCGAAGTATTATCTCTTAATGATTATGGAAACCCAAAAAGAAATATACGTTCTGACCACCAATTTCCCTTACGGTAGCGGTGAGCCGTTTTGTATGCGGAGTCGAGTTTTCTTTCAAAACGAAAGGAGAAGGTCCATTTTTTGCCCATTTGGAAGGATGGTGAGCAAAGGAGTTTGCCGAGTGGATTTGTCGTAGAAAAGCCATTGTTGGATTTTAATCCAAAAGGGAATCCGAAATTGATTCTGAAAGGTGTGTTCTGCTTTTCTCCTTTCTTTTTTGCCATTCCTGTTTTCTTTGAAGAAAAAGCTTGGAAGGGCAAAAAACGTTTCTGGGATTTTATGACGTCATGGCTTCTTATAAGGGCAATGTATTCCTATTGGTCGGTAAAGCTTGATGAGGATGCTTTGTTGTATTCATATTGGGGGGGGATAAATCGGCGTTGTTGTTGCCGTTGCTAAAGAAGAGGTTCCACTGTAAATGCATTTCACGATTCCATGGCACCGATATATATGAGGAGGCCTGTGGAGGATATAAACCTTTTAGAAGATGGTTGTATAATGAATTGGATGTAGCCATACCGATTTCAGAGAACGGGAAGCGGTATTTGCAGGATCGTTATGGCATAAACGCACCTAAGATGATCGAAGTGCACCGCTTGGGCGTATTTGATCATGGATTGAATCCGGAAAAAGAAGAAACGGAATTCCATATTGTTAGTTGCTCAAATATAGTGCCGGTGAAAAGAGTGCCTCTTCTTGCAGAAGCTATAGGCAAGCTTGATTTCAAAGTCAGATGGACTCACATAGGTGATGGCCCTTTGCGCAGCGAGGTGGAGTTTGTTGCTGAGAAGTATCCAGAATATGTCACGTGTGAGTTGTTGGGAGTAATTCCCAATGCCCAAGTGATTCGATATTACGCAGAGCATCATGTGGATTTGTTTGTGAATGCAAGCAGGTCGGAAGGCGTGCCGGTTTCTATCATGGAGGCTTTTTCGTTTGGTATCCCCGTGATAGCAACGGATGTTGGTGGCCTTCATCAGGTGGAAGATAGGTGTTCAACCCATGTCAAAGAAGCTGTTGCCCGTTGCGGTTGTAATTCTCGTCCTATTTGCGCTCAATTGGTTATGGACAAGCACTTTGACGCCGTTATTCACCCAGCTTTTTGACAAGCCAATCATCGGTTTGACCATCGATGCCGCCTTGAAAACAATGCTATTCCTTTCCGTTGGCTTGACGGCAATCTATAAGCTGAAAGTCTCTCAATCGGTGGATGACTTGATCGACAAAAGGTTGAGGTGGTTGAGAAAGGAAAAATGATTATTTCTTGATGGCTGACAAGGCTTCGCGAAGTTGGCTGCTGCTAGTTCCCTGCGTATAGGGGAAATAAATGATCTTTACTCCTTTGTCTGCGAAGATTTGCTCGTATCGGTTGAAACGTTCTGTGCCTTTATAATCAGAACCCACGAACAAGAAATCATATTTAACAATTCCCTTCAGATAGACGTCGCAGTCTTCTTTTTCTGAAGGAATCACACGATCGACATACTTAATGCTTTTGACGATCTCAACTCGTTCCTCATAGGAAATGAATGTCGCTTTGCCTTTGTGGGAGGCGTCTCTGTGTACGCCAACTACAAGATAATCGCAATACTCTTTTGCGCGACGCAATAGATTGAGGTGACCGATATGAAAGAGGTCGAAAGTGCCACTCAAATATCCGATTGTAAGTTGTGGTTGACTACTGGTCCTTCCGCTTTCCAGCTTGTATTGGTAGCTTTGTAAACCAAATTGACGAGGGTTTTGGCGGTAGCGTTCCAACACGCCTTGATACACTTCCTTGTATTGGGGAATAAAGAGCGTCTGCCTTTCCTCCATCTTGTTGATGATGGTTTGCGCCAATTCTTCTGTTTTGCTTAGGTCATTATCGCCTCCATTGAACTTTGTGCCCTTGATGGAACCAGGTGAAACATTCAGAATCCTATTGTCGGTTCCCGCCATTTCCAATTCTATGTTGAGGCTTTCTATGGTGTTGCATACGGCTGCTTTTGTGGCGCCATAAGTGGCAAACAATGGTGAACTGACGAGCCCGGCAATACTTCCCATCACGGCGCAATGGAATGGCGCTTTCTGCTTCATCTTGGGAAAGAAGAAATGGAGCACCTTCATGACGGCAATGCTGTTCACCCGAAAGTTGTTTTCTATCTCTGGCTCAAGAATTTGTTCGAAGGGAGCAATGCGCCCGAATCCTGCTGTGATAATCAGAGTGTCTACCTTATCGTAGTCCTTCAAGAATAAAAAATCCGTGTTAATCAGATTGGCTTGGCAGAAACGAACATTAGTGTAAGCGTCCAGAAGGCTGTTTTTTTCTCTGTCTACAACATGGACATGCTGACACTTTTTCTGTAATTCCAATACGATGGCCAGACCAATGCCGTTGCTTCCACCAATAACCAAAGATTCATTCATGGTTTTGATTTGTTGATTTGGGCCGCAAATTTAATAAAAATCTATATTTTTGCATTCTCAATGGAAAATGCAGTATAAAAAAGATCGTCATGGATCAAGTGGATAAGGAGAAAGAGCTTTTTGTTTTTACGGACAATTATCCGTTTGGTATGGGTGAGTCTTTCCTAAACAGTGAATCTGTTTTTTTGTCCAAGCAGTTTGGTACGGTTCATTATTTCCCTTTATGGAAGAATGGTGAGATGCGTCAACTTCCATCTGGCTCTGTTGTTGAAAAGCCGTTATTAAACTTCAATCCGAAGGGGAATGTAAAACTGATCATAAAAGGCCTATTTTGCTTGTCACCATTCTTTTTCGCTGTTCCCGTTTTTTTTCAGGAGAAGGCTTGGAAAAGTAAGAAACGCTTTTGGGATTTTATGACATCATGGCTGCTCATTCGCGCTGCATACGCTTCGTTGCATATAAATCCCCAAAAGAAAACAGTATTGTATTCATATTGGGGAGACCGAGTTGCTTTACTGCTTCCTTTATTGAAGAAAAAGTTTGATGTGGTCACTGTCGCCCGATTCCATGGTACGGACCTGTATGAAGAAGCATGCCAAGGTTACAAACCATTCAGGAAATGGTTGTTTATGGCCTTGGATATGGCAGCACCAATTTCGGAGAACGGGGAAAGGTATCTACGTGAACACTATGGCAAAGATGCTCCACGAAGGATTAAAGTGTGTCGTTTGGGCGTGTTCGATCATGGACTCAACCCATCTGACGGTGGACCTGTTTTTCAGATTGTCAGCTGCTCAAATTTGGTTTCTGTAAAGCGTGTGACCCTTCTTGCAAAAGCTATTGGAACTTTAGACATTAAAGTCAGTTGGTTGCATATGGGTGATGGACCGCTCCGAAGTGAAGTGGAAGCAGTGATTTCTTCTTTTCCAGACCATGTTGAAGGTACCCTTCTCGGAGCAATTCCTAATGAAGAGGTAATGACATACTATAAGGAACATCACATTGACATTTTCGTCAATGTGAGTGAGTCGGAAGGCATTCCTGTCTCCATCATGGAAGCATTTTCGTTTGGAATACCTGTAATGGCTACTAATGTGGGTGGCGTTTATGAAATTGTTGACGATACGGTTGGAAAACTATTGTCCAAAGATATCACACCTCAACAACTTGCTGAGTTCATAACCGAGTTTTATTCCAATCCATACAGACAAACTATCCGAGATAATGCTCGTCAAAGGTGGATGACAATGAGTGATGCCACTAGGAATTATACGGATTTCTGCCGCATGTTGGAGGAGTTGGCCAAATAACTCTTCATGAAACCTAGGATCCTTTCACTGCTCCTCCCGTCTTGGTATTTATTGAACTTTCTGCAAACCTCATCCGACGGGTTAAAGTATTTGTGTTCGTCAATGGCTTTGATAAATTCGTTCCAATTGTATACCACGCATCCTTCGATGTTTTCAAAGTAATCGTAATAGAAGGGGCGCATGGCTTGATAGATGTCAATGTCGAAAGGTGCCAAAATGATAGGCTTTTTCGTCAAAAGAAAATCAAAGTATACGCTTGAATAGTCAGTCACAAGAATGTCAACGTCTTTTAGGAGGGTATATGGGTCATGATACTTTTCTGGGGTAAGGATGATAAATCTTTCACTAAGATTGGAAACTTTGACTATGCCATCGTGATTATGACATTTATAAAGGAAAACGGCATTGTTTCTTTCTAGCATTTCCATGATTCCTTTTGTGTCAAAACCGAACTCGTCAAACGGGTTGAATTGTTTGCCGGAATTACGTAAATCATCACGAAAAGTCGGCATATATATTATTTTTAAAGGATCTTTGAATTTCTCATTGAGGTGACTGATTAGCTTTTCCGTGGTTTCATAGAAGAACGCATCGTTTTTTGGCTGTCCGAGAGGGATGACTTTTTCGGGAGGCAATTTGAAGGCTGAAGCAAAAATGGGTATGAAAAACTCGGAGGTGACGAATACACACTCGGCATTCAGATTGAAAAGATATGGCATGCAAAACTTTTCAAATCGAGTAAGAGCAGTTTCCTTTTTGCTCATTTTCTTTTGGTGGAAGGCTTCCATGTCATATGCAATTTGTTTTATGGCCATAGAATGCCATAATACTATTTGCCTAATGCCATTGATGTATTTTTTGTTGGTTTCAGTTGGGCCGATGCTTATGAAGCAAACTCCGGCACGCAAACAAGCGAGTTTCCCTTTAAGCGAGTTGCTCATTTCGACATTGTAATATCCCTCTGCCCGCATTCTCTCGTAAACAGACGGTTGCTGAGTAACCCAAACAGTCTTTACGTTGTTATAGTTCTTGTTGACGAATTCAAAAAAAGTGTAACCATTGTCAGAATCAGTGTTGCTGTTTGTCGAACCAAACAACCATAAATTTTCATCTCGTTTCAATAGTTTTTGTAAGTGCCAAAAAGGGAGAAAATATAGTGAAGCAAAACAAGTTGCAATTCGTTTTATTAATGTTTTTTTCATGCTGTTTTTTATTGACTCAGTCATTTGCTCTATCCAACAATTTCGCGTATTTTCCCGCCAATGCCCTTCTCGAATACCGCTCAACCTCAATGTGCTCAGTCGATGGTAGTCCGTTCTCCGAATACTTCTGGTAAAGGTCGATAACGACTTCTTTTATTTTCTCCTTGTTTCCGAAACTAACTGTTTGTCCAGAGCCGGTCTCGGTGAGGATTCTCGCTGCATCGCCGTCTTCAGGGCCAATGCAGAGAATGGGACGGCCCGAGACCAGATATTCGAACAACTTGCCCGTCAGAATTCCCTTGGCATTGGGCGTGTTGTTGATGAGCAACAGCAATACCTGCGAGGATTGTTGCATCTGTAAGATTTCGTCGTGCGGAATATAGGGGATGATCTCGGTATTGCCCTTCAAGCCAGCGGCTTCCAGGCTTTCTGTGACAGATTGGTCCACTTGACCGACCAGTCTGATTTTCAGTTTGCTCCCAAAATCTGCGTTTTCTTCTTTTAGCTCTTTCAACGCACTCCACAGTTGAGGCGTATTGCGAGAGGGAGTGACAACGCCTAAATGCGTCAGTGTGAATTCTTGTGACAATGGTGCAGGTTGTTGGTTGGCGTCGATTTCCCAATCGTAGCCGTTGGGCACCACGCGTACGTTCCTGTTGCCAAACCTGCCGAGGCTTCTGGCACAATCCCATCCTACGGTGACCACCTTGTCAGCCTGGGTGAGCACTTGGCGCTCCAACTTATGGTGCTTGCGGTCAGCACAGCGTGAGAGATGCAAGTCTTGGTAATAATCGATTTCAGTCCAGGGGTCACGGAAGTCGGCAATCCAAGGGATGCCCAATTCCTTTTTCAGCTTCATGGCAATCAGGTGCATGGAGTGGGGTGGCCCCGTGCTGATGATGGCATCAACGGGGTGCTCTTTCAAGTATTCTTTCAGGTAACGAACCGAAGGCCTTACCCACCAACAACGGGCGTCGGGGATGAAGAGATTGCCGCGAATCCACAGCGAGAGGTCCGTTTTCCAGCCTTTCTTCCCCCCCTTTTCTTCAATGAAGCCCGCCTTGACAGTCTCATCCTTTTTGATGCCTAGGAATCGTTTGTAAAACGTGTATGGCTCAACGATAGGGCGCCTGATGACTTCGGCCTCGGGGACGATATCCTTCTCCAGCGAAGGGTCGACAATGGGGTATTCTGCGTTTTCCGTAGTATAGATTACGGGTTGCCATCCGTTTTCAGGAAGGTATTTCGACATCTTCAGCCAGCGT
>JAEEGL016773455.1_pt1 | contig 10615 bp, 9 predicted proteins | sample 9134231 | NCBI WGS metagenome assembly JAEEGL01 (sample SAMN16246548, study PRJNA631951) | gut metagenome | biome: gut microbiome; feature: rumen; material: fiber-attached | host: Bos | place: Iran: Karaj | collected 2018-10 | reverse complement strand
CTTCCCCACAATAAACAACGGTCATTACAGAATGCATTTCTGCCTCTCATGGGTGGCTTATGACGAAGCATATAACGATTTTTTCGATGCTCTTGAGAAGATCGATGAACGGCTCTCAACAAACCGGTTCCTTTTCGGCGACTACATAACCGATTCCGACGTAAGGCTCTATGTTACGCTCGTAAGATGGGAGACAAGTTATTATCACAACATAGGTCCCATGAAGAAGAGGATCACGGAGTACAAAAATATCTGGGGCTATGTGAAAGACCTTTTCGCAATACCGGAATTCAGAAAATACACATTCTTCGAATTCCCTAAAAATGAGTTTAAGGGCCATCGCGGATGGAACGGTTCCTTCAGGGAGAGGATCGCATCGCAGGTGCCTTACGATGAGCTTTGGAAGACTGACGGGGAAAGAAAACTCATATCATCGGATCCCGAGAACGTATATCTTCATACGGATGTAACTCCCGAAGAATATGCAAGCGAGATATCGGTATCAAAGTGGAACAGTCCTTCATGGGACGACAGACAGCCCAGAAACGTATCGATCTCGGTGGATCCGTCAATAAATCCTTTAAAGGGATTATTAAAGAATAAATAAAGAGAACATTTCAAATAAGAGGAGAATCATAGTCATGAAAAAGTTACTCAAACGTATTGCGATACTTTCAACCGTAAGCACCCTTGTTCTTGCCGCCCTTGCAGGCTGCGGCAAGACAGAGAGCGATAAAAAGGTCATAACCATAGAGACCAGAGGATCACCGGCTCCTTTCCTGTATACCGTTGATGATGCAAAGGATGCACTTTATACAACAAAAGACGGTGTGTATCTCTCCGGATATGATGTTGCGGTGCTTGTGGAATTATTTAAACTTCCCGCATTTGCAGATTATGAGCTGGATCTTTCCGTAAGCTCAAATGCTCTTGTGGATGCGCAGCAGGGCGTTATAGACGCTACTATAAACAACTGGAGTTATAACACAGAGAGAGCGGAATCCTATCTTTTCTCTTATCCTTACACAAAATCACGTTATACCATAACCTCAAAGGCAGGAACGTCAATAAATTCTTTTGAAGAGCTTGCGGATTCCGGACTCATCATCTACGGCGGAGCAGGCGGAAACACAACAAATGCCATTGAACGCTGGAATGAGAAGAGGACCGAGGGACAGTCAAAGATCAATCTTCAGTACACATCTGTTGATATAACCGTACAGCTTCAGGAAGCCATCGAAGGAAAGGTTGCTCTCATTCACGATCAGCCGGTCATCTTAAAGTATAAGAATGCATATCCCACACAGTTTGAAAGCCTTAACATCACAGTGCTTTCCGATAATGAGACAGCTACCAATATTACCGCAAACAATACGTCCCATATCCTTTTCGGAAAGACCGGAACACATTCGAGAGAGTATCAGAAGCTTATCTCCGAAGGCATAAAGACACTTTTTGATAACGGAACGCTTGCAGAACTCGGTAAAAAGTGGATCGCGGAAGTGCTTGGAGATCCGTCGGTTTCCGTACTTCCTCTGGAATCGGATCTTATATATTTAAACTGACAGCATTAAAATGATCGGAGGAGCGTCATGGACGTTAAGTTTTCGGATTATTTCAGTTTTAAACTGGTTATACAGAGAATGCCCGACCTTATCAAAAAAATACCGATAACACTCGAACTTGCGGGACTGGCATTCCTTGTATCCCTGTTCGTGGGGCTTCTTCTTGCGGTGGCAAGATATAAAAAGATAAAGGTGCTGAGCCATATAGCTACGGGCTTCCTTTCGATAGTAAGAGGAACGCCGATGCTTATACAGCTTTATGTCGCATATTACGGGATACCGGCTATTCTCAGGATCTTCAATTCCCTGGGCGCGAATATCGATGTCAACATAATCCCGAAGATAGTGTATGCCTTTATAGCGCTTGGACTTTATCAGTCGGCATTTACCAGCGAGACTATAAGGGCTGCGCTGGAGTCCGTGGATAACGGTGAGATCGAAGCAGCATACGCCATGGGAATGACATACGGACAGATACTTAAGAGGATCATCATTCCCGAAGCACTGGAAAATGCTCTTCCCGGTATCGACAACTCAATAATCGGACTTGTTAAGGGAACATCTCTCGCATCAACATGCGGAATTATTGAGATCACCTACCAGAATCAGATACTTGCGGGAAGAGATTACAGATATCTTGAAGGTTATGTGGCACTTGCGATAATATACTGGGTGATAACGATCATACTTGAAAGGATATTTAAGGCAGTCGAGAAGAGGACAAAGATCCCGGAGAGCCCGGTGGAGAAAGAAAAAGCGGTAAAGACATCGAAAGGTATAAGAGCAAAAGCAGCATTCGCACAAAAAGAGAGGCAGCGATATGGCAATACTTACGATAAGAAACTTGCATAAGAGATTTAATAACAATATAGTGTTAGACGGCATAGATCTTGATGTGAACAAAGGCGACATCATAGGTATCGTGGGTCCTTCGGGAACGGGAAAATCAACATTGCTCAGGTCAATAAATCTTCTTGAGAAGCCTGAGGAAGGGGAGATCTCCATAGGAAACACCAAGGTGGCGCTTCCGCTTAAGCATTCAAGCAAGAAGGACGTCACCGAGCTCAGAAGACGTACGGGAATGGTGTTCCAGCGCTTCTGCCTCTTTGAACATAAGACAGCGCTTGAAAACGTGATGGAAGGCCTTGTAACCGTGCAGGGGAAGTCAAAAAAGGAAGCCGAGGAGCTGGCTTTAAAGGAATTGGAAAATGTGGGACTTCTCGATAAGAAAGATCATTATCCCAGGCATATGTCCGGCGGACAGCAGCAGAGAGTGGCTATCGCAAGGACGCTGGCCATGAGGCCCGATATCATATTTCTTGATGAGCCCACATCGGCACTTGATCCCGAGCTTGTTTCGGAAGTGCTCAACATCATAAAAAAGGTGGCGGATCAGGGATATACGATGCTTCTTGTTTCGCACGAGATGGACTTTATCAGAAAGATATCGACCCGTGTGATATTTCTTGACGGCGGAAAGATCATAGAAGACGGGAAGCCGCAGGACGTGTTTGAGAATCCGAGAAGCCGGAGAGCAAGGGATTTCTTCGACAAGATGAACATCTTAAGGGAGCCGGATTATTACCTGTAAAAAACGAACAAGCGGAGAGTAAAGGTTTATGGATATCACGGAAAAGCTTACAGAAGGATATAAGGGGGATTTAACGGAGCTTTACGGATCCGAAGATGCATATTCTCTGTTTGAAAGAAGTTATTTAAAATTATTTTCGGTGGAAGACGGGAAGGTTACGGGGGCTGTAAGGATAATAAGCGAGGGAGTCGAGACTGCGCTTCTTGTGGATCTTAAAGCAAACTGCTATAATACCAAGGCGGCTCTTTTAAAAACGGCCGAGAAGCAGCTTAACGACAGGCGTGTCATGGCATACGGGAGTTTTGCCGATCTTTCTCTTTTTGAGGAACTGGGCTACGGGAGATGCAAAAATGCCTGGACTTACTTTCGGGAAGGCTTTGACGAGGAGGATTTCCTTCCCGCAGGTTTCAGATACGAGAATGAGTTTATTCCGGTACAGCGTGTGAAGGACAGCGACGCGGTTTTAGGGGAACAGGCGCTTAGGAAGAGCGATCACGGCATATCCTACAAGAACGATATAAAGGATACGGACTATCCGGAGATCAACGGGCTTCTTACAAGAGCATTCTTCGGACATCCCCATGATGTAAAAAAGACGGAAGCGGCATTTAACGGCAGCACCTATTCGGTATCGGCTTATGACGGAGAGAAGCTTGTTGGGGTAGCAAGGGCTGTCACCGACGCCGGAAATGAAGGCGGAAAAGAGATATACGGTAAATACGCCACGATACTTAATGTGGCGGTAGACCCCGCATATCAGGGACTTCATATCGGAAAAAACCTTGTGTTGAACATCTCCCGGATCATTCCGGCAGAGATAATAGTTTTAAATACACATGCCGGGGCTGCGGGCTTTTATAACAAGATAAGGGAATACAGACGAAATCTGTACGTGTTTGAAAAGCACGTACACGAGGGAGAGCAGCGTGAAATGCCGCCGGAAAGAAGGATCGGCATGTTCACACCCAAAGGATTCCGTTTTCCCAAAGAATATGACTGTTAGCGGGAGCATTTAAGATGGAGATAGAAACTCTTTGTTTACACTCTGATAATAACGTAAAAGATGAATGGGGAACACTTACAACGCCGATCTGCCAATCGGCGACTTTTGTTCATAAAGGGGTTAACGTACCTTCGGATTACAGCTATTCAAGGCTTTCAAATCCCACAAGACGCCATGTGGAAAAAATTGTTGCAGCTCTTGAAGGTGGTTATGACGCCTGCGCCTTTTCGGCGGGAATGACGGCCATAACCGTTGCGATGATGCTGTTGAAACCCGGAGATCACGTTATCGCCACCGACGATCTTTACGGCGGAGCGCTTCGCCTTTTCAGAAATGTAAATGCCTGTAATGGCATTACATTTGATTTTGTCGACACTTCGGATCTTGAAACTTTAAAGAAAACAATAAAGCCAAATACAAGGCTTATTTACATCGAGACGCCTTCCAACCCCCTCATGCAGGTGACGGATATAAAAGCTGTAGCTGAGATCGCTCATTCAAACAATGCAATGCTGTATGTGGATAATACATTCCTTACACCGTATTTTCAGAGACCTTTTGAACTTGGAGCGGATATAGTGCTTCATTCGGGAACAAAGTATCTCGGAGGACACAACGATGCGCTTGCGGGCTTTGCAGTCGCAAGTACAAAAGAACTATACGAAAAGATCCTCTATTATTCAAAGACGATAGGCGGACAGCTGGCACCCTTCGATTCATTCCTCATAGAACGCGGCATAAAGACATTGCCTATCCGCATGGACAGGATAAACGAAAACGCTCTTAAGATCGCGGAATATCTAAAGACTGAGGAAAAGATCAAAAAAGTGTATTATGTTGGGCTTCCGGAGTCAAAGGGTTATGACGTCGTAAGAAAGCAGGCAATAGGCTTCGGAGGGATGATCTCGATAGAAGTTGAGAATAAAGAGCTTGCTGAAGGCATCCTGGAGAGAGTTAAGATATTCCAGTATGCGGAATCCCTGGGAGGAGTTGACTCGCTCATAACCTATCCGATGCTCCAGACCCATGCCGATGTGCCGGTCGAGGAAAGAAACAGAAGAGGCATAAACGACAGATTTTTGAGGCTTTCCGTCGGGATAGAGAATGTGAAAGACCTTATTGAAGACCTGAAACAGGCGATAAACGGATAGAGGATAAAGAAACTTTATGGGAAAATATGATTTTGATGCCGTTACAGACCGGAGAAATACAAATTCTCTTAAATACGATTTTGCCGCAGAACGGGGGATGCCTGCGGATGCGCTGCCGCTATGGGTTGCGGACATGGATTTTAAGACCGTCCCCGAAGTATCTGAGGCCCTTCAGGAAAAAGCGGCTCACGGTATCTTCGGATATTCCGAGCCGGACAAAGAGTATTATGAAGCTCTTAAGAACTGGTTCACCAAGCATTACAAATGGACTCCCGACACGGAAAAGATCGTACTGTCATGCAGTGTGATCTTTTCGTTGTGTAACCTTATAGAAGCGGTGACTGAACCGGGAGATGCCATAATCATAAATCAGCCTGTTTATTATCCTTTCGGAGAGTCTGTCCGTGATAACGGCAGAAAGCTCATAGACAGCGGACTTGTTTATTCCGCCGGGAGATATACCATAGACTTTGATGATTTCGAGAAAAAGATAGTTGAAAATAACGTTAAGCTCTATATACTCTGCAATCCTCACAATCCTGTGGGACGTGTGTGGAGCCGCAGGGAACTTCTGAAACTCTCCGATATATGCCTTAAACACGGTGTTTTTGTTGTGGCGGATGAGATACATGCTGATTTCGTATATCCGGGGCATGAGTTCACGAGCTATGCGACCCTCGGAGAAAAGGCGCTTTCAAATGCAGCGGTTTGTACTTCGGCATCAAAGACATTTAACCTTGCGGGGCTTCATAACGCAAATACATATATCTTTTCCGATGATGTACGAAGAAAGTTTAAGGAGATACAGAACAGAAAAGGATATTCACAGTCCAACATAATGGGGATCGTTGCATGCAAGGCAGCCTATACATACGGTGAGGACTGGCATTCTGAACTGCTCTCATACCTAAGGGGAAATATAGACTATGTGAGGGGGTTTCTTTCCGAAAAGCTGCCGGGGATCAAAATGACCGAACCCGAAGGAACTTATCTTATATGGCTTGATTGCAGCGGGCTGGGGCTTTCCGACAGGGAACTGAATGACAGGATAGTGAACAAAGCGAAGCTCTGGCTGGATGCGGGGAATATATTCGGTGTCCAAGGAGAACAGTTTGAACGTGTGAACATCGCCTGCCCGAGAAAGACGCTTGAAGAGGCGCTAAACAGACTGTACAAAGCGTTTAACGAATAGGATTTTAAAGAGAGGTGCACTATGACCGACAGAAAACGGATTACGGAAGAGTTTAAGACCCTTGCTGCTTTTGATTCCGAATCGTATCACGAAAAGGATATCGCCTCATATCTTGAGAAAAAACTGGTCTCGCTGGGACTTACAGTTTCGGTCGATGATGCGGGTGACAGGATCTCTGAGGGGCCCGATCACGCCGGAAACATATATGGTTTTTTTAAGGGGAACAGAGATGGTGAAAGCCTGCTTTTTACCGCGCATATGGATACCGTTTCTCCGGGAAAGGGGAAAAAACCGGTGTTTCATGATGACGGCAAGGTGACAAGCGACGGTACTACGGTGCTGGGGTCCGACGACATCACGGGTATCGTATCGATACTTGAAATGCTCACGGTCTTAAAAGAAGAAAACATACCTCATCCGGACATAGAGGTCATCTTTTTTGTGGCCGAGGAGCCTTACGGAAGGGGATCTTCGGAGTTTGACTATTCTAAGATCAGGTCAAAGACCGCATATACGCTGGACCTTGACGGACCTGTGGGGACTTTCGCAAACCGTGCTCCGTCAATCATACAGTTTAGGGCTGAGATAACCGGAAAGAGTGCACATGCAGGGTTTGAACCGGAAAACGGCATATCTGCCATAGCGGCCATAAGCAAAGCCATAAGCGGGCTCAAGCTCGGAAGGATAGACGAAGAGACGACGGCAAATGTCGGGACCATTAGCGGCGGCACGGGAAAGAACATAGTCCCGGGCAGCGCGGTGGCAGAGGGTGAAGTAAGAAGCCTTGACAGTGATAAGGCAAAGAAAGTCGTAAGCGACATAAAGAACGGATTCCTTGAGGCAGCGGAAAGCACAGGGACAGTTCTCGGATTTTCATATCAGGAAATGGTGCACGCATATGATATCCCTGAGAACTCAAAGGTCATTGAAAGATACAAACGTGCGGCTGCATCCCTTGGCCTTCCGGAGCCCCACATGATCACTACATTCGGAGGATCCGACAATAACAACCTGACTCTTCACGGCATAGAAGGCATAGTCATATCAAATGCCATGAACAAAGTGCATACCGTTGATGAATATTTTTATATCGATGAGATGGTGAAGAGCGCACAGATAGCGATAGCACTTGCAACGCTCTGAAAGTAACGGTTTTAAAGGGTCTTTGCGGTCGAGATCATGACCACATCGTCTCCGGCTTTAAGCTTTGTGCCGTCATCGGGGAGCAGGACTTCCCCTTTTCTGATGATGACTGCGGCTTCCGAACCTTCCGGAAGATCGATATCACGGAGTTTCTTCCCGCACCATTCATGATCGGGACCCGACACGCTCACGAGAAAGTGAACGTGTCTTTTTTTGGCGTTTTCTCTGTCGATCTTTGTGTAGACTTCAACGAAGCCTGCGGAAATGATACCTGTGGGGATGGCAACCATGCCAACTCCGAGAAAAGCGATCACAATGGCCATTATACGGCCTGCTGCGGTGACAGGGTATATGTCACCGTAACCGATGGTCAGGAGCGTCGACATGGACCACCAGATGCCCGAGAAGGCGTTTCTGAAAACCTCGGGCTGAGCTTCATGTTCGAGGGAGTACATACAAAGTGACGATGCAACCATGAGTATCACTATCATCACAACGGATGAGATTATCTGCTTGCTCTTTGACTTAAGGACATCGATTATGACGCTGAAGGCATCGTAGCGGGCGTTGATGGTGAACAGACGGAATATCCTTATCACACGGAAGACACGGAATGCCACCGCGCCCGAAGCAAATACGATGGGCAGGTAATAGGGGAAAAATGTGAGAAGATCAACGATCCCCGTTGGTGATATGATGAAGGAGAGCAAAGCTTTCGGCTTTGAACGGTCGGGATAAAGTATGTCCGAAGTCCAGAGTCTTAAGATATATTCTATGGTGAAAAGGATGACGGTCACCAGCTCCACCGCATCGAGAAGCGGCGAAAGGCTCTTCATCTCATCATAGGTTGAGAGTATGGTGGCACCAAGGCTTAAGAAGATCACCAGGGTGAGACATATGTCAAACAGACGGCTGGGGAAATCACCCGTGTTGCCGATCTGGATGATGTCAAATATGCGTTTTTTCAAGGCTTCTGTTTTGGAAGAACCGGTTTTTCTTCTGTCCATAGCTGCTCCGAGTGATTTTTGACTTAAGAAAAGTCTATCATATAGCAAAGCCTTTGTGAATAATATTTTTGTGAGTTGAACAGAGGTTTTGTATTGACAGAGAGGAGACGGGAGGATATATATAAAACTTAAGTGCCGCGATCTCAAAAGGATTCGCGAGGCTGATATTGGAGGTAAAGTAGTATGCTGCCGAAAGACCCTGTTATATTGCTGTCTGCAGTGAACACACTGCTTAGGGACAAGTATTCATCCCTTGACGACCTAAAAGAAGATCTTGGGGACGAAGCTCTGGATATAGAGGAAAAACTTGAGAAGATAAATTACCGCTATGACAAAGAAAACAACAGGTTCGTGTGACACGATCTGCGCTTTTTCTTGACTTAGAGCGCGTTAATGGATTATAATACACTTTTATAACGAATATATCAGGAGACTGAAATATGGGAAACAACGAAAACAACAATAAGAACAATGCGCCGGTACAGGACGTGAACCAGCTCCTTCAGGTGCGCAGAGACAAGCTTTCCGAGTTGCAGAATAACGGAAAGGATCCTTTTGTCATCACAAAATACGATCAGACTCATCATACCGATGAAGCAAAAAAGCTTTACGAAGAGCATGAGGCAAAACTTCTTGCGGGCCGTCCGGAAGTAAACACAGACGGACTTTCCGAAGAAGAAGCAAAGGAAAAGAAAAAAGAAGATTATAACGAGCGCCGTGCCATCATGGATGCCGATCCCATCAACGTTTCCATCGCGGGACGTATGATGTTCAAGCGTGTCATGGGTAAGGCCTCTTTCATGAATATCAAGGATCTCAAGGGTTCCATGCAGGTCTATGTCGCAAGGGACGTAATAGGTGAAGATCCTTATGCGGATTTCAAGAAGTCCGATATAGGTGATATCTACGGTGTTAAGGGCTATCTCTTCAGGACCATGACGGGCGAGGTTTCCGTTCATGCAACCGAGATCACCCTTCTTTCAAAGAGCCTTCAGATACTCCCCGAGAAGTTCCACGGACTTACCGATACCGATACACGTTATCGCCAGAGATATATCGATCTCATCATGAACGATGATTCCAGAAACGTATTTGTTAAGCGTTCACAGATCATCAGAGAGATCAGGAGCTTCCTTGCAGAGCGCAATTTCATGGAGGTTGAGACTCCCATGCTTGTGGCAAATGCAGGCGGTGCGGCAGCAAGACCTTTCGTTACTCATTACAATGCACTTGACGAGGATTTCAAACTCCGCATCTCACTTGAGCTTTACTTAAAGCGTCTCATCGTAGGCGGCATGGAGCGCGTGTTCGAGATCGGCAGAGTGTTCAGGAACGAAGGACTCGACACCCGTCACAACCCCGAGTTCACTCTTATGGAACTCTATCAGGCATATACCGATTACGAAGGAATGATGGAACTTACCGAGACAATGTTCCGCCGCGTGGCTGAGCGTGTTCTCGGAACCACAAAGTTCAAGTACGGTGACATCGAGCTTGATTTCGGAAAGCCTTTCGAGCGCCTTACAATGACCGATGCCATCAAGAAGTATGCAAACATCGACTTCGATACCATTGAGACCGACGAAGACGCTAAGCGCCTTGCAGACGAGCATCACATCGAATACGAGAAGTTCCACACAAAGGGAGACATCATCAACCTCTTCTTCGAAGAGTACTGCGAGAAGAACCTGATCCAGCCCACGTTCATCATGGATCATCCTCTTGCCATTTCTCCCCTTACAAAGAAAAAGCCCACCGCTCCCGACAAGGTTGAGCGTTTCGAGCTTTTCATCAACACATGGGAAATGTGCAACGCATATTCCGAGCTGAACGCCCCCATCGATCAGAGAGAGCGTTTCGCTGCTCAGGACAAGAACGCTGCTGCGGCCGATGAAGAAGCCCAGCACACCGACGAGGACTTCCTCTACGCCCTCGAACTCGGTATGCCCCCGACGGGCGGCAT
>JAEEGL016456626.1_pt1 | contig 10615 bp, 6 predicted proteins | sample 9134231 | NCBI WGS metagenome assembly JAEEGL01 (sample SAMN16246548, study PRJNA631951) | gut metagenome | biome: gut microbiome; feature: rumen; material: fiber-attached | host: Bos | place: Iran: Karaj | collected 2018-10 | reverse complement strand
CTACATTGGAATAAATCTCACTACCCATTTCATCATCACCACCAGCGGTAAAAGCCTCAATATACGCTTTCAGTCCAGTATGGCCATATATAGTGCTCCTACCATGTCTGTAAGTCTTTCCTCCAAACTCACAAGCCATTTCAAGACCAAGCTCTAAACTAAGAGGAAATTCCTTATCTCCCGGCCCTATACGCAGATACCCAGCCTTATCATGATAAAGTACACCTTCTGAATAACGATTCAACCCCTTTGTCCAATCCTTCTGAAAATGCCCATCCGTCATCCATCCATACGAGAAATGCCCCTTGATGGCCAACCAATTGTGTAGTCCAGGGACATTCCAATACTCGGGGAAAGATAATCGAACCTCAGGAATCGGTCGAGCATTGATTCCCAGCGTCTGCGAACCACTGCTCAGTTCCATATTCTTGAGTTGCATCGGCTGCTCCTTCTGACCGATAGTCAGCACAGCATGCTTATACCTAACTTCCGCATAACACTGCTGTACCACAAAGTCACTGGTATAATGCAAAGGAGCCACCAGATCCAGACCATACCCTATCCCCCACTTCTTATCATCATCCACTACCAATGGTCTCTCTAATCCACCTCTTACATATCCATTGAAAGACTCCAGTGAACTCAGTCCATACTTATTCGCATTCAGCCACAATGGAGTACATCCCTCACTCCCCGACACCTGCACCTCATACTTCTGCACTAACCCTTCACATAATGTCTCTGACATCAAATATGATAAGTGGTGTGCAAATAAAAATATGAATATCAGAGACAGAACAAGCTTCTTCATTTCAGCCCGTTGGGAATTCAAGATTTTTAAAAGATATTTTGCTGCGATAGCCATTTTGATTTCATTAGGATATTACCTAAAGGGTGACCGATTGAATGAAAGCATCAATTGAAAGCTCGCTTTCAATTGGTGATTGCATTCAGTCTGTCAGAACGGCCATCAGGCAGTTCTATCCTAATGAAATTCATTTTTCGTCCTATTTTAATATAAAATCTGCAATAAGTGGTCTATGATCCGAGAACTTCGTCTTCTCGACATAGACATTCTCCAACTTGAAATGATGGCTATAGAGTATATGATCTAATCTCAGTTTCAGATGCCATTCGTCATATGTGATGCCAAATCCAACACCTCCTTCCCACCAAGCATCTTTGTACTTCCCATCTCGTATGGTATTCATACAATAACTACCACTCCAATCATTGAAGTCTCCTGCGATGATAACTGGCACATCTTCAGCTTCTAAAGCTTCAAGATGAAGTCTGAGGTTATCTGCTTCCCAATTACGAATCTTCTGCCCCACCTTATAGTTTTCGTAATACAAGGGAAGTCCATCCTTCCAGGAGGCATCCTTATCCATCGACCTACGTGCAGTGCTATATGCACTGGAGCGAAGGTGAACACTAAACAAGGCTATCCATTTATTGGGTTCGACTTCAATCTCTGCAGAATAGACGGGCATTTGCCTTGATAATTGTCTAACTTCTCTTTTCGTTAGCGAATCAAATCCGATAGTATCAATCTCTGTGGTGCATTTATATCGTTTGAAATTACGAATAGGATTCTTAGAATAAATAGTGCAACGCAATGGCTCCTTAATAATCTTCATGCTATCCACATAACCAAATAGGCTATCTAATGAAGTCTGGACTTGTATGAAAATCTCGGGAACCAAATCCTGAAGACAAAGGACATCTGGATTATGTCTATTAATTTCTTCGATTAATCCATTCTTGAATCCATCCACATCGTTCAAACTCGATGTCGCATTGACATTATAGGTCATCACCCTTATGCATTCCACTTCCTTTTCCTGTACCTTCGGCAAATTCAATGCGAATACCTCATACCTCACATTGACGCAATAAATTGCGACAAGGAAGACAAGACCTAAAATAAGATAGAAGAATTTCATCTGACCCCCTCTAATCCCCCTGCTTAGGGGGAGGAATTGGACCCTCTCTAATCTCCCTGATTAGGGAGAGGAATATTGTCCCAAAAAGAAAATAATGTATTTGTTTCGACCCGCTTTAAAAGTCCCCCTTTAAGGGGGATTTAGAGGGTCCAGTCTATTTCAATGCTTAAAACCCTTCGCTTTTCTCCAAGCGAAGTGATAAATTCTCCAGAGGCTACCCCAGAACCAATCCCATCTGTCAAACCTCAATAATTTGAGATTTTGCTTTTGGATATTATAAAACGAACTGAAGGTCTCTCGTTTAATCTTTCGATATCTTGTCTTATTGTCCTGTACAAATGAACCAGTTCTCATGAACTTATCAAGCAGATACTCTCCATCCTCCTTGCACGGTTCCCAAAGCATGCATGCTCGAGGCAACTGAAAATGTTCTGACAATATCCACATAAGCGCCTTGGCCAATCTCTCTAATCCAATGGACTTCACGACATCCACAACCTCCGTTTTCTCTTCAGTATTCAAACAACGCTCTGCATGAACCAACTGATAGTAATAGTCCATTACCTGTCTGAGTCCGATACCACCTGTAAACAAATGGAGCTTGATATGAGCCATTTGTTGAACGAGATTAAAAGGAATGGTTGAAATGATAGCATCTACACAAGCGTCTTCTCCATTTTTATTCTTTGCCTGTAGTTTCACATGATTATTGTAACATGCCTCAGCCTTTGATTCCAGATACTTCTGCAGTATTTTGTTTTTGAATGGTTGTTTAATAATGAAAGGGCGATAATGTATCTCAACAGAAGTGTCTGAGAACACATTAAACTCAATCTCCTTCTCATTGACAACATTGGTAGGGGCAACCTTCTGTACATAGCCATAAACCTTTTCAAATCCTCCTTCTACCCATACGTCGATATCACCAGTAAATCGCATCAGAGAAAGATTCTCACCATATAGCAATGCATTCCCTTGCCCTTTCATAACAGAGACTCGAAAACCATCCTTGGCAAAATTCTTGCAAACTTGTGAGGTTCGTAAATTCAACAAAAGATTATCCTCCCTGATCTTTTCACAAGCACCAGCCCATTGAGTCAGCAAGCGTCTATCAATAGTTGCACCGGACTTCTTCACAAAATCAGAGGCACTCCATACCTTAAAACCAACAAAAGCAACCCCCATTAGGGATTGCTTCTTCGCTTCTTCCAGCACCTCCTTCCAGTCAATAGCATCTACCTTCAAACTCTCCGGTATCTCTATCTCTGGATGAATTGCCAACTTAACTAAATCCAGCAGTTGTTTTTGAGAAATGTTCATTGTAAGACCCTCTCTAATCCCCCTTAAAGGGGGAGGAATTTAGTCGGGAATAATATAAATTAATATGTTGCGACCCACCTTAAAAGTCCCCCTTTAAGGGAGATTTAGAGGGTCCTGGTCTTGTCTTTCTCTTTCTTCCTTTCAATCGCTGTTTCCCCTTTCGTCTTGAAACCCCACTGTCTAGGCGTATCAATCCATTTCTGGGCCTTATTCCACCACTCCTTCTCCCCTTGTCTAGCCTCTACAAGCCTTCTGTGAAGTCTAAATGCTATTCCCGTCTTCAGCTGATAATTTCTATTCAGGAAGAAATAAGTGCCCCAGACAAGAAGAATTGAAGCAGCAATTACGACATAGAGCTGCACATCAAGCCCCCAATGGAGCCAATAGGCTATAGCGAAGCACAGGCAGATGAAAAGATTCAAAAAAATCTCACCCAACGAAGTTAGTGAGTGAGATGCGCTATATGTGTAAAGTACATGGTGCAGATGCGTCTTATCAGCCGCGAAAGGAGATCTACCATGAATGATGCGCAGCAACATCACACGCACCGTATCAAACACAGGTACAGACAGAATCGCCAACGTCAATGCCACCACATTCATGCCTCGATGAGACTCCACCCAATTGGAAGTAGAATCACTCCGCAGCACCTGAATCACACACCATGCCATCAGAACGCCCATCATCATTGTGCCAGCATCTCCCAGGAACATCTTCGATGTCTTACCCATCACATTATGCAACAGGAAGGGAAACAATCCAGCAGCCATCGACAGACACAGCATCGCATGCTGCCAATCCTGGCCACGATAGAAGACGTAAGCAAACAGCATGCTACAAGTGAAGCACAATCCACTCGACAATCCATTCACCCCATCAATCATATTGATGGCATTGATGATGCCCACACATGCAAAAACAGTGAAGGGAACCCCCACATACCAGGAGAAGCCATCAATACCCCACGTCCCATGCAGATCATCGATACATCCTCCACCACCATAGATCAGTGCCAAGACAATCACCACCTCTATGAGCAATCGTATCTTCGCAGTAAGCCCCTCGAAGTCATCAAGAGCCCCCACTCCCGTCATCACCACCATCGCCATCAATATCGGCACCAGTTTCGAGCAATCCATCAGACAACTCCCCACCAGCACCGCACAGATCACCCCAAACAGTACGCACAATCCTCCCACCACCGGCACCGGCCTCTTTTGCAGCTTCCTCGCCCCCGGATTATCCACCAAGCCCTTCGCGTGAGCCACGCTCAGCATCTTGAAATAAATCCAAAACACTGCAAGCATGCTGACACCAGCTACGAGAAGAATCTTAACTAAATCGTGCATGGGAAATGTGATCTCAAACACTTTACATTATTACGAACACTGATTACACGGATTAAACAGATAAAGCTAGTTCTCTGTGTAATCCAGTGTTTGATGCAAGCCAAACACTGTACGGATAACTCAGATGCTAGCCCTAACAAATATCTGTTCTATCTGGTATATCCGTGTTCGTCTTCTTTATCTCGAACACTGTGCGGATAACTCAGATTATAGGGACAACAATTATCTGTTTTATCTGAGAAATCTGTGTTCGTTAAAACGCGACCCGCTTTAAAAGTCCCCCTTTAAGGGGGATTTAGAGGGTCTGCAGCTTAAGGGCCTCTACAATGTACTTGACTTCCTGTTCATTGACATCATACCCCGAAGGCAGGCACAGCCCAGTCTTGTAGAGCATCTCAGCCACCCCATTCACGTAAGCGGGTTTCTTCAAGTAGAGTGGCTGTTTATGTATCGGCAGCCACAGCGGACGGGATTCGATGTTCATCGCGTCAAGCCCCTTGCGCATAGCCTCCACATTCGTATTAGGCAGTGACTCCAGGTCTGCAGGATCCACATCCTTGAATGCCTCTTCCTGTCCTTTCACATGAACCTCAGGATCAATGGTGATGACATTCAGCCAATAATTCGAGTCATAGCGTTCATCTGGATTCTTGTGGAACGTGATGCCCTTGATGTCCTTGAGGGCCTCCTCATAGAGTGCAGCCAACTTGCGATGATGTACAAGGTTCTCATCAAGCACAAGCATCTGTCCACGACCAATACCTGCACTCACATTGCTCAAGCGGTAGTTATAGCCGATAGCCTCGTGCTGATAATATGGATAGGACTCACGTGCCTGCGTAGCATACCAGAGAATGCGGTCACGACTCTCCTTCGTACGGCAAACGATGGCACCACCTTCAGAGGTAGTGATGATATTGCTGCCACTGAAGGAATAGACACCATACTCACCGAAGGTGCCCAATTTCTGCCCTTTCCACAAGGAACCCAACGCCTTGGCAGTATCCTCAATCACAGGAATCTCATAACGTTCAGCAATCTCCATGATCTTATCCACCTGATAAGGCATACCACAGATAGCACCCACAATAATCGCCTTAGGCGCCTTCCCCTTCTTCTCAATACGATCACGGATAGCCTCCTCCAGCAACTCAGGATCCATGTTCCATGAACCCTTCTCCGAATCCACGAACACAGGAGTAGCACCCAAGCTAGACACCGCATCCGCACTCGCACAAATCGCGAAGCTCTGACAGATCACCTCATCGCCACGACCGACACCAATAGCCACAAGCGCAAGATGCACCGCAGCTTCTCCAGAAGCAAGTGCAGCCACCGAACGTGCCAGTTCCACTCCCCCCTCCTCAGTCTTATTCACATACTTCGTAAGGTCTTCCTCAAAACCATTGACATTAGGTCCAAGCGGCACCACCCAATTGGTATCAAATGCCTCCTGCACAAACTTCAATTCCTGTCCCGACAACCGTGGACAAAATAAATGGATACGTTTCATTCTACAAATCAAAATGATTATTACCTTAATTTATTATCTTCTTTTTTTCGAACACAGATTACACTGATTTAACAGATTCTTCCGGTCTCTTACACAATTAAAGTGTTTGATGCAAGCCAAACACTGTACGGATATCTCAGATGCTTGTCCCAACAAATATCTGTTCAATCTGGTATATCCGTGTTCGCTTTCTCTTTTTCGAACACTGATTGCACGGATTAAACAGATAAAGCTAGTTCTCTGTGTAATCCAGTGTTTGATGCAAAGCCAAACACTGTGCGGATAACTCAGACTTTTGGCATAACAAATATCTGTTCTATCTGGGTAATCTGTGTTCGTCCTCTTTATTTCGAACACTGATTGCACGGATTAAACAGATAAAAATTGGCCATACAAATATCAGGAATATCCGAGTAATCTGTGTTCGTTTTAAATTCTAAAGTACTTTGCGTTCTCGTTCGAGTCCGTTATAGTGGCCGAAGTTGAGAAGAATACCAAGTTTATATCCAGTCGCTTTAAGATAGTTATAGACCTGGCTTCTGTTAGCATCATCAAGCTCAGAAATCGCTTTAAGCTCAACGATTATCTTATCATAGCAAACAAAATCAGCCCGATAGGTCTGCGACAGCTCAACACCATCATAATATATCTTCAGTTCCTTCTCTCGTTCGTATGGAATACCCTGCTTCTTGAATTCAATCTCCAAGGCCTCTTGATATACAGCCTCTAAGAATCCACAACCGAGTGTGTTATAGACCTTCATAGCAGCACCATTGATCTTATAACTCTCATCAGGATAATAAAACGACATTACTCTTAATTATGAACTCAAATAAATGCTTTTTTCTCTCGAACACTGATTGCACTGATTTAACAGATACTGCATCTCAATCTGTGTAATCCAGTGTTTAATGCAAAGCCAAACACTGTGCGGATAACTCAGATGCTTGTCCCAACATATATCTGTTCTATCTGGGTAATCTGTGTTCGCTTAAAAAATTAATTCGTTTCGTTTTTATTATCGAGGGCCTCATACTTCGAATGTTGGCTCTTGTACTCCGGTACGATCTCCTTCATCTTTGCCACAATCTTCATGTCGTCAAATGTGAAGGAGAGTTTATAGAGTTCTTCCTCGTTCTTGAGGGCTTGCTCATATGGGTATTCGCGTACGGCAGCGACATTGATCTTTGAATGTACCGTGGGCTTGGTGTTCTCGCCCTTGCTTAGTGTTTCTTCGAATAGTTTTTCTCCATCACGGAGACCGGTGAACTGGATCTTCACGTCCTTGGCGCCACTGAGGTCGATCATTCGCTGGGCTAGGTCAGCGATGCGGACCTCCTTGCCCATGTCGAACACGAAGATCTCACCACCATTGCCCATGGTACCTGCTTCGAGCACCAGTTGGCATGCTTCGGGAATCAGCATGAAGTAGCGATAGATTCTTGGATCGGTCACGGTGACGGGTCCACCCTTCTTGATCTGCTCACGGAAGATTGGGATGACTGAACCATTGGAACCCAGTACATTGCCAAATCGTGTCGTGATGAACTGTGTGACTGCTGGACTGCCATCCACTTGTCTCAGATGGTCATGTGATGCCCAATCGATGTCCATCATCGATTCTGCATCGAGATTGGCTCCCAATCCTTTGTTATATTGTTCAATGGCATTATTCAGCGACTGACAATAGATCTCGCAGATGCGCTTCGAGCAGCCCATTACATTCGTGGGATTCACTGCCTTGTCGGTTGAAATCATCACGAACTTCTTGGTTCCATACTTCACTGCCAGGTCGGCAATCACACGAGTTCCATAGATGTTGTTCTGCACCGCGATGCCTGGATTATCCTCCATCATCGGCACATGCTTATAGGCAGCAGCATGGAACACATATTCCGGTCGATGCTCCTTGAACAGCTTCTCCATATGCTCTTCATTGGCTATTGAGGATACCACTGTTAGGCAAGGAATCAGAGGATATTCAATTGACATCTGGCGTCGCACATCATGCATGGGCGTCTCAGCCTGGTCTACCAACACAAGTTCTGCAGGACCAAAGGATGCCACCTGTCGAACCATCTCGCTACCTATTGATCCAGCAGCCCCCGTAATCAGGATGCGTTTTCCATGAAGCAACCGGCCAATTGCTCCAAGGTCGACTTCGATTTTTTCTCGCGGCAACAAATCCTCAATTTCTACCTCATGCAGTTGCGTATGTTCTAGATTCGACTTTCCATCCCAACTCTCTGCGACAGGCATCATCATCATCTTGATGCCTGCCTTCATCAAGGCGTTCACCAGCGTTTCGTTCTCACGGAATTTCTCTGAGCAAAGAGGAGAAACGAAGACGATATTGGCCTTCTTCTTCTTCATTTCTTCGATAACATCTGGGTTGGCTTCATAGATGTTCACGTTCAACAAATTTCTGCCAATCATATCCTTCTCGTCAGCCATGAAGCCTGCAAGCATATAGCGACGTGGCACCTCATTACGCATGCTCTTCGCCAATGCTGCACCACCTTCCTGCACACCATAAATAAACACCCTTTGTGTGGAGCTGTCTCTCACCGCAGTATCATACAGATATTTGGCCATTATTCGGATGCCGCAAATGAGAATCAAAGAAAAAACGAATGTGAGGAAGAGAATTTTGAAAATAGGCATCGAGTACTGAATATCATCGGGCAAGAAGAAGAAAGCGATAGCTGTCAGTATCGTACCAATAATCAATGCCACTAAAACTCTCATCAAGTCGGTGAAACTCGAATAACGAATGATACCCGAATAGGTACGGTTCAGGCGCATCCCTATCCAGAAGAAAGGCAATGTACATACCCATAGCAAGACAATATGCCAAAAGTTTTTTGCTATCTCACTGCCACCCATACAGATATATGTAGCCAACAAACCTGATAGCACAATCGACCCACTATCCAGGACTATCAAGCACCAGTATGGCAGCGCCCTTCTTGAAAAGTACCAACTTGTAATTCTTTCAACAAAATTAGACATGATAACAAAGTTTATAGTTTTACTGACTCAATGACCCTCAAGACCCTCTCGTTCACCCTTAAAGGGGGAGGAATTGAGTAGGGGTAAATATTGTATTTGTTTCGACCCACAGGTCATCCCCCTTTAAGGGGGAATGAGGGGGTCCGTTTATTCTATCGCTTCTTTTATTTTGTCAACAATATACTTCACCTCCTCATCCCCCACCCAAGGCCCGGCGGGCAGACAGACACCGACCTTGAACAGTGCCTCAGAGACACCATTCACGTATGCTGGAGCATCTTTGAAGACAGGTTGCTTATGCATGGGCTTCCAGAGAGGTCGTGCTTCAATCTGTGCCTCATTCATGAAGAGACGTAGGGCCTCCACATTGGCATTAGGCTGACAATCGGTGGTGGTTGAATCGGTCAGATGAATCACACCTGCAGCGCCACCTACAGCACCTGTTATCGCTTGCTTGTAGGCATTCTCTTGCCCCTTGATGCGAAGATTCGGATCAAGGGTAATGGTGCAAAGCCAGAAGTTTGAATCAAATACTTGAGGTTCCTTCGTGTCATAACCCATCTCTGCATTCGTTGGAGCCTTATGTACCGTGATGCCAGGCACATCGGCCAGCAACTCCTCATACATCTCCTGCACGTGCTTGTGGTGCTTCAGATGATCATCCAGCACCATCATTTGGCCACGACCGATACCTGCGCACACATTGCTCAATCGGTAATTGTAACCGATTGCCTCATGCTGGTAATAGGGATAGGCTTCACGTGCCTGTGTAGCATACCAAAGGATATTGTTCTTACATTCAGCAGGTGTTAGCACTTGCTCCTCGACATTCTGAGTAGGAATATTCAATTTCTTTCCCCCATTGCATACAAGTGCGCCACCACCCGATGTGGTAATCATCTTGTTGCCATTGAACGAGAGCACACCGAACCTTCCGAAAGTACCAAGTACCTGCCCCATGAAGCGTGAACCAAAACCTTCTGCAGCATCCTCGATGACAGGAATGTCATAGCGTGCAGCTACCTGCATGATCTTATCAATCTGATAGGGCATGCCATACAATGCCACAGGAACAATCGCCTTCGGCTTTTTGCCAGTCTTTGCTATACGATCCTTGATGGCTTTCTCCAACATTACTGGATCCATGTTCCATGTATGTGGCTCTGAATCGATGAAAACGGGGAAGGCGCCTAAATAAGCAATGGGGTTCGACGAAGCACAGAAGGTGAAGCTCTGTACACAAACCTCGTCACCAGGCCTTACGCCAACGGCTATCAAAGCTAAATGCACTGCTGCTGTTCCAGATGCCAATGCAGCCACCTTTCCATCAAGTTCATAATCTCTTGAACCCTGAATCCTGAAACCCTTGCCATCAACCCTGTTCACGAACTTCTCGAGGTCATCTTCAAATGCATTGACATTAGGGCCCAAGGGTACAACCCAATTGGTATCGAATGCCTCATTCACATATTTCT
>JAEEGL016298113.1_pt1 | contig 10615 bp, 8 predicted proteins | sample 9134231 | NCBI WGS metagenome assembly JAEEGL01 (sample SAMN16246548, study PRJNA631951) | gut metagenome | biome: gut microbiome; feature: rumen; material: fiber-attached | host: Bos | place: Iran: Karaj | collected 2018-10 | reverse complement strand
CACGAGGAGAGATATCGCGCCCTCCTCAAGAACGTGGAAATGCAGGAGGTCTTCGCCAAAAGCGAGGTCAAGATCTGGGAGTGCCGCAACTGCGGCCACATAGTGGTCGGCACCAAGGACCAGGAAAGGTGCACAGTCTGCTTCCATCCCCAGAGTTACTTTGAAATCAGCGAGAGCAATTATTGATAGTGGATTTATGAATAACAAAAGCCGCCGGATAACCGGCGGCTTTTGTGTATGGCAGAGTAATGTCGAGGGCCTGCGGTATCAGCAGAACGACGGTTTATAAGTGTTTGGGGATGGCGGAAGAGTAAAGCGGCAGAATTATGCTGCCGCTTTACTAATCTATTAGTTATGACCAATTATCAGCATATACTTCATAAGTATCAGTAATAAACTTAACATATAAGGAATTCTCAAAGGAAGCAGTTCCTCCTGCTGGTATATCGTCAACGAAGCATGAATCGCCACCAATCAAATCACCATTTTCATCTCGGAACACAATTGTAACAACAGCCTGTCTGATATCATAATCATTATTGTTTTTTACTTCACCAACAAGTTTTTTGCCAATGCTTCCATCTCTTATTGCATAGTTTATCACTTCAAGAGGTATGAACTCCTGATGTTCGGCTCTTGATACTTTTTGTATATTATAATCTTTTGCCGGTAATACTTCAACATCAACGGTCTCGGGCTCTTCTTCTACACTAAATGCCATGAATGCATGCCATGAATCATGTAAGGGATATATACCCATAAGCGTCTGTTCTTCTGTGCCAAGCGGAACACCATCTGCATCACGAGCAGTAATACGAAAAGTCGGTAATCCAATAATATATGAATCGTTCGGATTATAGAGGTGAATTGAATAATAGAGATAATCACCATTTATTGAGTAGCCGAATTCCTTTACCTCGATTGGGAGAACACCTTTCTCTTCAGTTTTTGGTTTCTCATCCTTTGAAACGTCAGTTTTTGATGATTCTGTTTTTGGTTCATCTTGGTTTTGAGTTGTTGTAGGAACACTTGTTTGAGATGAAGTAGTTGTTCCACCGCCGCACGCCACAAGCGATAGCAGCATTACAAGAGCTAAAAGAATAATAATTGCTTTTTTCATTGTCTTTACCTCCTAAAAATAAAAAGTGGCGCAGCCGAAGCCGCGCCACGAAAAACGCGACTCCATTTGCTGCGACACAAATCTCTGTTACCTAAAACAAGGCCAGAATAGGAGCTGCGTTTTTGCCAAAAGACAAAAACTAACCTTGTTTTAGGTAGTATTAGCCTAAAGCGGTAACAATATTAGATTTGTGTCGCAGGGTTATTTTACCACACCTGTACCAAAAATACAATAATTGCCTTTATATTCTTTATACTTTTTTCTCACGGAGGAAAATAAACACAAAAAGCGCCTCTTCGTTGAAGAGACGCTTTTCCGATATGTTCTTGGGTGTAACGGCTTACGCAGTCATTTTCTTATAAATAACCATTTCCACCTGGCGGCCGGAGATGCTGACCTTTATATCGTCGGCCACGTGGGAGACGACGGACTTTTCCAGCTCGTCCCAGGCCTCGGCAGCGCCGGCGCTTTTGTTCTCCAGCTCGGTCTGGATCTTGTTCTGATAATCGCTCAGCGACCACATAAGGAAGGCGCCTGTGGGGTCGTAGGCGGGGTCGATGAACACCGGCACGTCCTCCACCGGCTCGAAAAACGCGCGGATCTTGCCCATGAGGCCTTTTGAGGCCTCGTTTTTACCGCTTTTGGAGGCGGCGATAAGCTTTTCCTTCTGCTCAAGATCCATATATGTTTCCGCTTGCAGGTGAAGCTGGAAGACGTCGTCCTCGTCCTCGATCCAGAAGCAGGCCTCGGTCTTGCCGGTGATGGAGCGCATCATGCCCAGCATTTCCTCCGTCAGCAGCCGGAGGTGCAGAGTGCCGCTTTTCGACAGCTCCTTATATACGGCGACCTTTTCGGTCTCCTTCATGACCTTGTCCATGTTGCTGCCGTCGCTGGAAACAACGATATAATCGCTTCTCATGTCATACCCTCCTTTTACTCAATGGTCAGGATATCCGTAAAGCCGGTGCAGTTGAAGACCTCCATGACCAGCTCATTGACGTTGATGACCTTCATCGAGCCCTGCTGGGACATTTTCTTCTGGGCGGAGAGCAGTATGCGAAGTCCGGCGGAGGAAACGTAGTCCAGATTCTGGAAATCAAAGGTGAGCTCCGTGATGCCGTCAAGACAGCCCTTGAGCTCCTGCTCCAGCTCCGGCGCCGTAAGGGCCTCCAGCCGCCCCTCCAGCTCTATGACCAGCGAAGTACCGTTCTGAGTTTTGTTTATAGTCATGTTTTCTCCCTTCTCGCACATTTGTTTTTATGTATTATAACAAAGAAAAACCGCGTAATCAATAATTATGAGAGGATTATCGGCAAAAACTCACCTCATATACTACGCTCCATAAGGGCAACGCTGCTGCCGTACCACTCCAGCTCCTTGCCGGAAAAGGCGAAGCCCTGCTTCTGCCAGAAGTCGATGGCGTCGGTGTTTTCCTTTGATACGCCCACCGAGAGGAAATCGAAGCCTTGGCCGCTCATGGCGGCGCGCACGTCGGCGAATATCTGGGAGCCGATGCCCTGCCGCTGCCTGTTAGCGTCCACCATGAACCAGCCGATGAAGGCGTCGTCGTTTTCCGGGTAACCGGTAATGAGGTCGAGTATGGCCGTAAGGTGCTCCTCGCGGTCGTAAAAACCCACGAAATGCTTGCAGTTGGGGGCCGTGCCCTCCGGCAGCTCGCTGATGACCTCCGTGAGTTCCCGCAGGCTGGGGCGTGTTTTCAGGTTCCGGTAGTAACGGCCGTTCTCCCGGTAAAGCCGGTAGACCTCGCTGATCTCCGCCTCCGTGATGCGGCGGACATCGAACTCCGAGGAGAGCATGCCGATGTCGAACTGCCCGTCCCGGTTGCCCGTCTCGTAGCTGATGACGGTGCGGAACTGGGTCTCGTACAGCTCCCGGTAAACGCCGTTCTGGGCCAGCAGTTCCTCGTGGCTGCCCTGCTCGGCGATCTTTCCGTCGGCCACTACCAAAATCTGGTCAGCTTTAAGTATGGTGGAAAGCCGGTGGGCGATAACGATGCTGGTGCGCCCCTGCATCATGGATTCCAGAGCGTCCTGGATGGCATTTTCGGAGATGGAGTCCAGAGCGGAGGTGGCCTCGTCGAGGATAAGTATTTTCGGGTCTTTCAGAATCACCCTGGCAATGGAGAGTCTCTGCTTTTCGCCGCCGGAGAGCTTGAGACCCCGGTTGCCCACCTCCGTGTCGTAACCGTGGGGCTGCTTGAGGATAAAATCGTGGATGCTGGCCTTTTTGCAGGCGTCCTCTATCTCCGCCATGGTGGCGTCATTTTTGGCGTAGCGCAGGTTGTCCAGAATCGTGCCGTTAAACAGGTAAGTCTCCTGAGTGACCACGCCTATCTGGGAGCGCAGCCAGTTGAGGTCCATGTCCCGCACGTCCGCGCCGGCCACCGTAACGCTGCCGCCGGTCACGTCGTAAAGCCGGGGCAGCATGTTGACGACGGTGGATTTTCCGCTTCCGGAGGGACCCACGATGGCGTACATCTTGCCGCCGGGAACGGTGAAGTTTACGTCGGTAAGAAGCGGCTTTTCCGGGTCGTAGCTGAACTGCACGTGGTCGTAGACGATGTCCTGCTGCTTAAGGTCGGGCGTTAAGCCGTTTTCGGGGGATTTTATAGTTATCGGCCGGTCCAGATAATCGAAAATACGGGTGAAAAGTGCCAGGGAGCGGGTGAAGTCCACGCCTACGTTCAAAAGGGACTCCACCGGCCGGTAAAGCCTGTTCACCAGCGCCACGGTAGCCGTTATGGTACCGACGCTCAAGGTGGTGCCCGTTACCTTGAGCATTATGAGTCCGCCGGCCAGATAGATGAGCAGGGGGCCCACCTGGGTGAACATGCCCATGACCACGAAGAACCACCGGCCGCTGCGCGCTTCCTTGAGGGAGATCTTCATGACCTCGCCGTTTACACGCTCAAAGTTCGCGTACTCCTCCTTTTCACGGGTAAAGAGCTTCACCAGCATGGAGCCGCTGACGCTCAGCGTCTCGTTGATTATCTGATTCATTTCGTCGTTTTTTGCCTGGCTCTCCGTGAGCAGGCGGAAGCGGGTATTGCCCACGATGCGGGAGGGGAATATGAGGAGGGGGATTATCAGCATCCCCACGATGGCCAGCTGCCAGTTCAGGGTGAACAGGGCAATGGTCGTGGTGACGATGGTGGCGGCGTTTTTCACGATGTTTGTCAGCGTGCTGCTTATGACAGTACTCACGCCGCCGATGTCGGTGTTCATGCGGGTGATGATGTCGCCCTGCTTTTCCGAGGTGAAAAAGGCGTGGGGCATCTGCTGCAGATGACTGTACATCTGGTTTTTCATATCGAAGATGACCCGCTGGGATATCCAGGAGTTTATGTAGTTTTCCGCCAGGCCGATTATCTGGCTGACGGCGATGGCGCCCAGGGCTGCCAGGCAGAGCTTTATTAGCTCCGACAGGTTGCGGTCAATAAGGGCGTGGTCCACGATGCGCCCGGTGATGATGGAGGGCAAAAGCCCAATAGTGGCCGAGAGCAGGATGGCCAGGAAGACGAACAAAAACTGAAGCCAGTAGGGCTTAAGGTAGCTGCTGATGCGCAGGATAAGCGCCTTTGTCACCTTCGGCTTGTTCGCTTTTTCCTCTTCTGTTAGATGACCGCGGGGACCCAGACCCCCGAATGGTTCAGGCGGCATATAGCAAGCGTCCTTTCAAATAATGAGCTGTTAATCCTTTGTTTCAAATATTTCGATGATCGTGTCGTTTACATACTGCGCCTTAAGCTTTCCCAACCTGGCGTATTGCGGCTGCTTGCCGTGCTCGGCAAAGGCGTCGGCGTCGCTCCATTTCTCGATAAGAAGCAGATCGTCGCTGCCGTCGGCGGGGATGTAATAGTCATATTTTATATTGCCCTTATCTGCCCGGGAATCGGTGTCGATACCTTCCGAAATTATCATTTCCAGAAACTCATCTCTCAAACAAGGCTTGCATTTGTAAATAACGTTCAGGACTATCATAATGTACTCCTTTCTTGTTGTCATATACAGACTTTTTTATTGCTTAACAGCATTATACTAATTTACAACGGATAGTTCAAGACTTAAGTAATTATGGGGATGCCATACGGCGGTCCCATAACGCGTTTCTGCGGTTAAATCTTTGCAAGTGTCATGATAATATGTCTGTTTTCCTTTTTGTTATCCCGGCTACTTTACAAAAGGCAGAATATTTGAAATAATAATCAATAAGAAATGTGATCCAATCGACGCATGTAAAAGGGAGGGGGATTGGCCCGTGTCCGGACAGACCTGGGATCTTAAAAACGAGCAGGAGCGATTCAAATTGCTCTGGCTGCAAAAACCGCAGAACGCCCCGCATCACACGCCGGAGTCATGGAACGTCCGCGCCGAGGGCTGGGAGAAAGAGATAACCGAGAACGGTATCCGAAAAGAGCGCAGCGAGCGGCGTGTTTCCGAGACAGCGGAATATCTTAAATATCGAAACGTGCTTACTCCGGAGACGGATATAATAGATATCGGCTGCGGGCTCGGGCGTTTTGTGGCGGAGTTTGCAAAGACCGCCCGACATGCCGTGGGGACGGATATTTCGCCACGTATGCTTGAACTGGGCGAGGAATACGCAAAGTCTCAGGGACTGGAGAACGTGTCCTATGTGCCCTGCGATTTCAAGACCGCGGATATTCGGGAAATGGGCTGGGAAAAGGCTTTTGACGTCGTGTTTTCCTCCATAACCCCGGCGGTCGCCTCACCGGAATCCCTCGATAAGATAGAGGCCATGTCCAGAAAATACTGCTTCTCCTCGAATTTCGTCTATTCCGACTTCGACCTGGCGCAGAGGGCGTACAACGCGGCTTTCCCCGGAGAAAAATGGTGCGGCGCCCGTGACGGGCAGGGCTTTTACGCCCTTTTCAATCTGCTGTGGCTGCGGGGAAGATTCCCGGAGGTAAGGTATTATAAGGAGGAGGACTTTGAGAGGCTGCCCGTAAGCCAGGATCTGGTCACAGAGATGTTCCGGAAGATACGGGAGGACGAATTCTCCGGTGAAGCCAGAAGAAAGATCTATGATTTCCTGCTTTCCGAGGCCGACGAAGACGGAATGGTAACCTGTTCCAGCGTAGTCTGGTACGGGTGGCTCCTTTGGAGAGTGGATGAGCAGGGCCCCCGGGATTACGGGGAGCGGTGAACAAACTTAAATATTCGGCTAAGAGCAAGGATTGCTATATCCTTATGAGTGTGATTGTTTTGCGGCAATTCCTGTGATATACTTACGATTATAATAGCAAAAGTCTTTTTCAGGCGGGATATGACGATCAGACGATCAACAAAAACAGGGGGTATCTACCGGTTATGAAAATCGGAACAAGAAGCGCTGTGATCATAACGGCTGTTATCCTCTTTCTTATGATAGTATCCGTTTTTCCCCGCGTGTTGTTCTTCTGCGAGGATATGTCCCTGGGAGATGATTACCTGGACAGCGAAACCGGCCTGCCATATTACTCAGAAATGGACGGCTACTACCACTTAAGAATGACAAAAGATATCGCTTTATACGGACATCCGGGAGATACGATGAAAGACGGGGTGCCGTGGGACAGCTTCAGCTATGCTCCCGGCGGAAGAAACACTTCCGACTACAAACCCTTGCTGGCATATATTACGATTGCCGCTAACCGCCTGATCTCGGTTTTCACGTCCCAGAGTCTGGAGCAGACAGCTTTCTGGATGGGCACCGTCCTTTCTGCCCTGGTGGTGATCCCGGTCTTTCTCCTCACCTATGAAATGTGCGGGATGACGGGAGCCATAGCGGCATCCGTATTGTCCACCCTGAATTCAACCTTTTTGGACTATAGCATGCCCGGGCGCTATGATACGGAATACCTGACCATCCTGGTTTCCTGCTTCTTCTTTTATTTCGGGGTGCAGCTTGTGAAAGGCTGGCGGAAAAAGAACAGGAAGTCCATGATCTTAAACGGCATCGCTTTCGCTGTGAGCTTCATCGCTCTTTATAAAAGCTGGTATGTATATTATATGTTTCCGGCGATCTTTGCGGGAGCACTCGTCCTTTTCGCCCTTTTTACATGGAAGGAGGGGAGAGGAAAGGGCCTGTTTTCTTTTGCCCCGCTCATTCTTGCCGCAGTGATCGGCGGCGTGGTCCTGATTTTGGAGAAGAATCTTTTCACAAAAGCGATATCTCTCGCCGGACAGGTATTATCCGCAGAAGAGAACGGCGGCCTTTTCACAAATGTCTTTAATTCCATCAACGAGCTGAGAGCCCTGCCCCTTTGGCCCGAATCGTTTTCTGACTTATTCGGCTGGCATATGTTATCGGAAACAGGCGCCTGCATCATGAACTACGCAGGCGGGATCATTCCCTTCCTTTCCGCTTTCGCCATGTTAGTGATCATCATAATACGGATCATCAGGAAAGACGTTCGAATAGAATACTTTTTGCTTATCATCTGGTATGGGATCACGCTGGCGCTCTCTTTTAAAGCAACTCGGTTTATCATGCTCCTTGCCGTACCCACAGCGATTCTGGCGGGGAACCTTGCGGGAACCGTCTGCGGGCTTTTGGATAAGAGAATGCTGAAATTCCGGGCTGTTTACCGGGGCGTGATTCTGGCTCTTTTGCTGGTTCCGGTGTTCTGGAGCGTGTACGCTTCGTACACATATTATTGCTCTATACCCGTTGAAGACTTTTATTCGTTCAGACCGGTGGAAGAGAGCCTTTTGAAAATCAGGGAGGATACGCCGGAGGATACCATACTGGTCAGCTGGTGGGATTGCGGATACTTTCTGGAAGAAAAAGGCGGTAGAAGGACCCTCTTTGACGGAGGGACCCAGTCCAATATGCGCACTTTCTTCGTTTCCAGGGCTTTTATCACGGAAAACGAGGAACTGTCGGCAAACATCTTCCGCATGCTTTCCGGAAGCGGAGACACGGGCTGCAAACTGATGTTTTCCACCTTCGGCGAAACGGAGGAGACTATTTTCCTTATGGATGAGCTTCTCTCCGGCAGCAAAACGGAAGCCCGGGAAAAGCTTTTGAAAAAAGGCATTTCCGAAGATTTGGCTGATGAACTCACAGCGCTTTTATTCCCGGAGGACCTGCCGCTTACGGAATGCGTCATCACCTACGATATGCCGTGGAAATGCGTCTGGTTTCCTGTTTTAGGGCAGACCAGGACGGACAAGACCGAAGAATCGATGAATTTCGACTATGAAGAGCAGTTTTTGCCGATCAGCCTTTCGGAAAGCGGAAGCAATACCATTGATACCTTGAACGGATATTATGTGATCCTTGAAAAGGACGACAGCGGCTGGTATGCCAGCACTTCCCTTACGGAAGAGCCCTCGGACGAGCAGCCGTTGTGTGTGGAAAGAGTGATCATAGTCGACCGTGACGGATACAGGGAATACGAGCAGGATAATGTTCTGCCGGAGGCTCCCGATCCGGATGAGGAAGCTCCCGATCCGGATGCAGAAAGAGCGGCGATACCCTGGACGGTCATCGTTTCTGACGACGGGCAGGAAACCACTTTTTCAATGGTGACCTCCGACCTTTTAGACTCGGTCTTCGGAAGGCTGGTTTATTTTGGCGGAGAAGGCCTTTCACGCTATGAAGCCGTGCCGGAGTTCTCAAACGGGCTGGTAAACGGTGCGCTGGTTTACAGGATCAACGGGTAGAGCCGAGAGATGTCTGACGCAGATATCTGCGCATGTCGCCTCGCCGAGGCGACGCGCTGAAAAATAAAAGCCGTGGCGCGGGGGACGCGCCACGGCTTTTATTTTTCAAAGGCAGATTTCTGTGGGAACAGTTTGCGCATATAGGCCTGATATCGGATGATATCCTCATCGGTGGTATTTTCGCTGTCGTTTAAGCATATACAGCGGGGCTTTCTGGATACGAAATAGCGCGAGACCGGATTGCGGATAAAATCGTGGATGGAACAGTAAAAGAAATCGGGCAGCCGGGAGGGAAAGAGGCTGGCCGCGACATGGTGCGAGGCCGGATTGCGGATAAAATCATGGGTGGAACAGAATAAGAAATCGGACAGCCGGGCGGGAAAGAGGCTGGCCGCGACAAACACAGCATCGGCAATGAAACGTGAATTGTGTTTGTAAATTATCAAAGTACAGTCGTCATGTGCCAGCATATAAAAGTGAAAGATCACACGCTGGATATCATTCCCGGTTCGGAGCCGGCAAAAAGACGCGCGTGCAAATTCTTCACGAAATTCCGCCCTGCAGGCGTCAAAAGCTCTTTTCGTATAGACGTCAATGTTGTGCCATGGAATATAACGGCAGCCTATTCCGTATCGACCCTGAATCATTCCGTATGCTTTTGCAATCGCTTCTTCGTAATATCCATCCGGTATACCCGGATCGAATTCTTTTTCCCACATTCGTATGACCGGCTTCCCGTCCTTAAAAAAGAACTCCGGCGTCACTTCATTTCCGAAAAACGTATCGTCGTTTGCGTACAGAAAAACCTCGGAGAGTCCCGGAATATTACTGATATACGATTCGATCACATTGGAATTGAAGCACGGTAAAATCTCCGGCGGCATGATCTCATCGTGGGGTACGATGTGGACACGCCTGTTCTCTGTGTTGAACCACTCCGGCATGGAAGAATCGGTCACGATATAGACCGTGCGTATCCAGGGCGCATATTTCTCTACGGAACGGAGAGAAAACATGAGCTCATCGTTGTCACGGAATCGATAAATGCCGTTGCGGCCTTCCTGTGAATACTGTCTGCGTCTGGAAAGCCATGCTTCATCCCGGCTGTTGACATACAGGTAAACAAGGTCTATATCCATATTGATAACCCCTTCAGTTCCTATCCTGTTTCAAGTACCGCATGCAGCAACGCAGCTCCTGAACAAATCACAGACTGTCCCATGCTGCAAAAGTTGAGGATAACAGGCGCGTTACCATTTACTCTCGTTAAAGCCGATCCTCGCGAGCAAATCGTAAGCCCAAAAAGCCTGTCTTATCAGATGCGCGCGGAAGAACCAGCGCTCAAACAGGATGCGGAGCTGTACCCCGTCATGCTCCAGGTTCCAGCGAAGGCTGTGCCCCGCTTTTTTATAGCCGGGCGCATAGTGATCGAGCCACCGCCTTGCCGAGGCAGAGGCTTTCCGGTATTTTTCTCCGCTGTTCGTCATGAACAACACCTGCCCCAGTCCGATATGGAGAAACGCAATGCAGTCCATAACATATCGCATCTCGTGGCTGTCGTCCTTCTGAAAGACATACTCTCGCGTACGCAGCATGTTTTCCCGCATCAGATCACGATCCTCCGCATACATATGGGAGGCGATGCCGTCTGTGCGTACGCGATAACGGTACAGCGCTTCCGAAAGAAAGGCGATCTTTCGGAGAAACGGATAGAGGGCACAGGTAAACAGCAGATCCTCCGAGAAACGGGGCGGCTGCTCCAGGATGAGCGCGTGCTGCAAAAGCTCCGCGCGAAACAGCTTGT
>JAEEGL016286483.1_pt1 | contig 10615 bp, 10 predicted proteins | sample 9134231 | NCBI WGS metagenome assembly JAEEGL01 (sample SAMN16246548, study PRJNA631951) | gut metagenome | biome: gut microbiome; feature: rumen; material: fiber-attached | host: Bos | place: Iran: Karaj | collected 2018-10 | reverse complement strand
GTTTCTTATACGGATACAGTAAGGAGGTGTTACTGAAATGTCAATCTGCCCAAAGAATAAGTCATCAAAAGGCCACAGAGATCAGAGAAGAGCTAACTGGAAAATGACAGCTCCTACTTTGGTAAAGTGCAGTCATTGTGGAGCTCTTATGCAGCCTCACTGTGCATGCAAGAAGTGCGGCTACTACAATAAGAAGAGCATTGTTGAAGTTGAGGCATAATTAGTATAACCTCATATTTTACAAGGAATTTAAAGGCTTTTCGGTATCTACCGGAAAGCCTTGATTTTTGTATAATGCTTTAGTAAACTATTTTTTGTCTGATAATCAAAAGGGGGACAAGAAATGTCTGATATTGTTCGCGTAGCAGTGGATGCCATGGGCGGAGACAATGCTCCTTTCGTTACTGTAAAGGGTGCTGTTGATGCTGTGGCGGAGAGTAACAACCTGAAGGTTTTCCTTGTAGGTCAGAAGGCAGCTGTAGAGGCTGAACTTTCCAAATATAATTACAATAAGGATAGGATTGAGGTTGTTGACGCTACCGAGGTTATTGAGATGGCTGAGCCTCCTGTAATGGCTATCCGCAAGAAGAAGGATTCTTCGATCGTTAAGGCTATGTACATGGTCAATCATGGTGAAGCTGATGCATATGTTTCTGCAGGAAGCACCGGAGCAACTTTGGTCGGTGGTCAGGTTATCGTAGGAAGGCTTAAAGGCGTAGACAGAGCTCCTTTAGCACCACTTATCCCTACTGAGAAGGGAAGTTCTCTTCTTATTGACTGTGGTGCCAATGTTGATGCCAGAGCCAATCACCTTGTACAGTTTGCTAAGATGGGAACTGTTTACATGGAGAATATCATGGGAATTAAGAATCCTACAGTTGCCATTGTTAACATTGGCGCTGAGGAGGAGAAGGGCAATGCTCTGGTAAAAGAGACTTTCCCTCTTCTTAAGAACTGTCCTGATATTAACTTTATCGGAAGTATTGAGGCAAGGGATATTCCGGCCGGCGGAGCAGATATCATTGTTTGCGAGGCTTTTACCGGAAATGTGATCCTTAAGATGTATGAGGGCGTGGCTAAATCCCTTATGCACGTGATCAAGAAGTCCCTTATGAGCAGCCTTAAGACCAAGATCGGAGCTCTTCTTATAAAGAATGATCTCAAGAAGACTCTTTCCAATTACAGTATGGACCAGTACGGCGGAGCACCTATGCTGGGACTTAAAGGTCTTGTTGTAAAGACACACGGTAGTGCAAGCGATATAGAAGTGAAAAATTCAATTTTGCAATGTGTAACCTTTACAGAACAACAAATTAGTGAGAAGATTAGCGCAAAGATTTCAGAGTAAATAAAGCGCTGATAAATATTTTTATACAAAAGGAACGGAGATTTATTATGGAATTCGAGAAGATGAAAGAAGTTATTGCGAACGTACTTAACGTTGATCCTGAGGAGATCAAGCCTGATACAACATTTACAGAGGACCTTGGTGCTGATTCCCTTGATCTTTTCCAGATCATCATGGGACTTGAGGATGAATTTGATGTTCAGATAGATCCTGAGAAAACAGAAAATATCAAGACTGTTGGCGAGGCAGTTGAACTTTTAAAGGCAGCTATCTCAAATAAATAAGCTTTGTTGAGGCAGTTTTATGACTGCCTCTTCTTTGTATTACGGAGTGATTATGTTAACAGAAGAAGATTTAAGCAGATTTGAGAAGGTAATAGGCTATACTTTCAGGGACAGGGCTTTACTTGTTCAGGCGCTGACCCACAGCTCTTTTGTCAATGAACAGAAGATCAATAAAAAACCGGACTATGAGAGGCTTGAGTTTCTTGGGGATGCTGTCCTTGAGATGATCTCCAGCGCATATCTTTTCAGGACTTACCCTGACAAGAAAGAGGGAGAAATGTCCAAAATACGAGCTTCGCTTGTTTGTGAAGGCGCTCTTGCTTTTGATGCACAGCAGTTGAATATCAAACAGTACATTCAGCTGGGAAAGGGCGAAGAGGCAACCGGGGGGAGAAACAAGGAGTCTATTATTGCTGATGTAATGGAAGCTGTTATAGGAGCTCTTTTCCTGGATGGTGGAATTGAGCAGTCAAAGCGCTTTATTGACACCTATGTGCTTTCAAATGCAGAGGCAGCCCAGATGTTTGGAGACAGTAAATCTTTGCTCCAGGAGATAGCCCAGGGTGAAAATCTTGGATCTGTAAGGTATGAAATTTGTGGCGAAAGTGGACCTGAACATGATAAAATATTTGAGGTTCGCGTTTTTGTCGGCGATAAGAATTTGGGAGAGGGGGCAGGAAAGACCAAGAAGGCTGCGGAACAACAGGCAGCTTACAAGGCAATTCTTGCGCTTAAGAATAAGCAGTAATGTATTTAAAAAGTATTGAGATTCACGGTTTTAAATCTTTTGCAAATAAGATTAAATTTGACTTTCATAACGGAATCACCGGTATTGTAGGCCCTAACGGCTCAGGAAAGAGTAATGTTGCTGATGCTGTCAGGTGGGTACTTGGTGAACAACGTATCAAACAGCTGCGTGGCGGATCCATGCAGGATGTAATTTTCTCCGGCACAGAGCTCAGGAAACCCCTGGGCTATGCTTATGTCGCCATCACTTTGGATAATTCAGACCATTCCCTGGCTATTGATTACGATGAGGTTACTGTTTCAAGGCGCCTTTATCGTTCAGGTGAAAGTGAATATATGATCAACGGCTCAGCCTGCAGACTTAAGGATGTTAATGAGCTGTTCATGGATACCGGTATTGGTAAAGAGGGTTACTCCATCATTGGACAGGGCCAGATTGACCAGATCCTTTCCAGTAAACCTGAGGACAGGCGTAACCTCTTTGATGAAGCTGCAGGTATCGTTAAGTTCAAGGCAAGAAAAGAGACTGCTCTTAAAAAGCTTGAGGAGGAGAAGATCAACCTCACAAGACTTTCAGACATTCTTTCTGAACTGGAAAAACAGATCGGACCTTTGGAGAAGCAGTCAGAAGTTGCCAAGGAATTCCTGAAATATAGGGAAAGACTTAAGACTCTGGATGTCAACATGTTCCTTGTTGAGAATAAGTCTCAGAAGCAGCAGCTTGAAGAGACTGAAAAGAACTATGAAATTGCTTCTAAGGCTCTTGAAGAGGCCAAGGTTACTTACGCTGAGACTAAGGAGAAATACGAGAGTATCCAGACTCAGCTGGAAGAAATAGACAGGCAGATTGACGAGGCTAGAGCAAAGATTACAGATTCTTCTGTTAAGAAGGAAAAGCTGGAAGGCCAGATAGGTATCCTTAACGAGAAGATCAAGTCTGCCACAGAGAATGATGCTCATTTCAGGAAAAGAGAAAAGGATGAGCGTGAGAAGCTTGAAGCCCGTAATAAGGAAAAGGACACTTACCTTGAAGAAAAGGAAGCGATAGATAAGGAAGTTGAAGGACTTTCTGCTGACAGAAATGAAGCAAGGAAAGCCCTTGATAAGGTCCTTTCACAGATCGAGGACATCAACAACCAGATTGAGGACTGCAAGAGTACCATTATTGAAACTCTTGATAAAAGAGCTAACATCAAGTCAAAGCTCAGTTCTCTTGACACCATGAAGGAACAGGTGAACATCAGAAAAGCTGAACTTACCGGAAAACTGGTAAGAGCCAGATCTGATGAGTCCAAACAGGAAGAGACTTTAAAGAACCTTAGGGATGAATTTGATTCTATAACTGCCGAAATCTCCGAGATGAACAAGAAGCAGAAGGAGACGGAAGGCAAAGTTGTATCCATCAGAGAGGATATGACTAAAAAGGATACAGAACTCAGAAAGACTCAGGAACTGTACCAGCAGGAGAAATCAAGACTTGAAGCCCTTGCTAATCTTACTGAGAGATATGAGGGCTACGGCGGTTCTGTTAAGAAGGTAATGGAGAGAAAGGATGACACCAGGGGAATCATTGGTGTTGTTGCCGATATCATCAAGACTGAGCCAAAGTATGAGACTGCAATTGAAGTTGCTCTTGGTGGAAATATCCAGAATATCGTTACTGATAACGAAGAGACTGCCAAGAAGATGATCGCCTACCTTAAGCAGACTAAGGCTGGACGAGCTACTTTCCTTCCGCTCACATCCCTTGATAATCCTCCGGAACTCAAGGCGAAGGAAGCTTTGGAAGAGCCCGGTGTTCTTGGTATGGCTGATGAGCTTGTGACAACTGATCCTAAGTATAAGCCTGTTGCGAAGGCTATGCTGGGCAGGATTGTTGCAGTCGACAATATTGATAACGCTGTTAAGATTGCCCGTAAGTACAAATATACTGTCAGAATGGTAACACTTGAAGGTGAGCTGCTTGTTCCCGGTGGTGCTATCTCTGGTGGTGCCTTCAAGAATAACTCAAATCTACTTGGACGTAGAAGAGAAATGGCTGATCTTGAGGCCAATGTTAAGAAGTACAAGGAGCGCATCGATGAGATCCAGAAGGAGATCGAGGATGCAAAGAAGGAGAGAAATGAACTCAGAGCTCTTGCAGAGCAGATAAGAACTGAGCTCCAGGGTAAATTCATTGCTCAGAATACCGCCCGTCTCAATGTGGAAAATGAGGAAAAGAGGCAGGAGGAACAAAAGGGTACCTATACAGATCTTAAGGCTGAGAATGATGAGATCGAAGCAAAGCTTTCAGAGATCACTAAAGAGAAGGATGAAGCTCTTTTGCAGCTTAGTGATTCAGAAAAGCTTGAGAAAGAGTGCTCTGATAAGGTTAGTGCCTTCCAGGGCCAGCTTGAAGACCTGCACGGCGTTGAAGAGAAAGAAAATGAGAATGTTGCCAAGTGGGATATCCAGTATGAGAAGGTCCTTCAGAAGCAGGAATTCTCACAGACCAATATAAACCGTATTGATGAAGAGATACGAAATGAGGAAGAGGCTCTTGAGGAAATTCTTGAGACCATCAAAAAGAATGATGAGACTCTTGCTCAGAGCAAAAAAGATATTGAGGAAATAAGACTCACCATTGAAGCATCTGTGGATGTTCAGTCTGATGCAACCAAGGAACTGGATGCCAAGAAGGAGGAGAAGAATAACCTTACTCTTTCACAGAAGGAATTCTTTGGACAGACTGAAGAACTGAATAAGCAGATGAATGATCTGGACAAGGAAGTAATCAGACTTGGTAGCAGACGTGAGAAATGTCAGGAAGCTATTGAGTCCCAGATCAACTACATGTGGAATGAATATGAGATCACACTTACAGATGCAGCCCAGATGAGGGATGAGGAAATGACTGACATCCCGGCTATGAAGAAAGAGACTGCATCTCTTAAGGATTCCATCAGAAAGCTGGGCGATGTTAATGTCAATGCCATTGAGGACTACAAGAACCTGATGGAGAGATATACCTTCATGAAGAACCAGCATGATGACCTTATTGAAGCTGAAAGGCAGCTTAAGGAAATCATAAAGGACCTTGATGAATCCATGAGAAATCAGTTTATGGAACAGTTCAAACTTATTAACAATGAGTTTGACAAGGTGTTCAAGGAGATGTTCGGAGGCGGTAAGGGAAGTCTTGAACTTGCCGAGGATGAGGATATCCTTGAGGCAGGTATCAGGATCAATGCTCAGCCGCCCGGAAAGAAGCTTGTTAACATGATGCAGATGTCCGGTGGTGAAAAGGCTCTTACAGCAATAGCTCTTTTGTTTGCTATTCAGAACCTTAAGCCATCACCATTCTGTCTTCTTGATGAGATTGAGGCTGCTCTTGATGAGAACAACGTATTCCGTTTTGCCAAGTATCTCCATAAGCTTAAGAATACTCAGTTCATTGTAATTACACACCGTCGTGGTACAATGGAAAGTGCTGACAGACTCTATGGTATCACCATGCAGGAGAAGGGTGTATCAACCCTTGTCAGCGTCAACCTTATTGATAAGGAGCTTACTAACTAATGGCAAATGGTTTTTTTGCGAAACTTCAGGCTGGACTGTCTAAGACCAGAGACAATATTGTAAAGGGAATAGATAATGTATTTTCCGGCAATTCAGCCATTGATGAGGACTTTTATGAGGAACTTGAGGAAGTCCTTATCATGGGTGACATCGGAATAAACGCCACCAGCAGGATATTGGATGAACTTAGAAGTCAGGTCAAGGAAAAGCATATTACTGATCCTGAGGCCTGCAGAGCGCTTCTTCTTCAGGATATCTGGAATCAGATGAGGATGGAGGAAGGTGCCTACGACTTTGAAGATAAGAAGACAGTTCTTTTTATTATCGGTGTAAATGGTGTAGGAAAGACTACTTCAGTAGGTAAGCTAGCAGCTATCTTCCGTAAAAAGGGCAAGAAAGTAATTATTGCAGCTGCAGATACCTACAGAGCTGCTGCAACAGAGCAGCTGCAGGAGTGGGCTAACAGGGCAGAAACTCCGATCATTACAGGAAGAGAAGGTGCTGATCCTGCTAGCGTTATCTATGATGCCTGCTCTGCTTTTAAAGCAAGAGACTGCGATATTCTTATCGTTGATACAGCGGGAAGACTCCATAACAAGAAGAACCTTATGGAAGAGCTTGCCAAGATGAACAGGATCATTGATAAGGAGCTTCCTGGCATCTGCCGTGAGAACTTCATCGTTCTTGATGGTACCACCGGACAGAATGCGATCATGCAGGCTAGAGAATTTGGCGAAGCTGCCGATCTTACAGGAATTGTTCTGACTAAGCTTGATGGAACAGCAAAAGGCGGAATCGCTGTAGCTATTGTTTCTGAACTCAACATACCTGTTAAGTATATAGGTGTGGGAGAGGGAATTGACGATCTTGAGAGATTCAATCCTGCAGAATTCGTGGATGCACTCTTCGAGTGATATAGAGGAGGAAAGTATGGAAAAGTTAACACTTGAGAAATTTGAGGAAGCATACGAGGACGTCAAGAAGGTCACTCTTGACACTAAACTTATTTTCAGCGATTACTGGAGTGGTGTTACAGGTAACAAGGTTTATCTTAAGCCTGAGAATCTCCAGAGAACCGGTGCTTATAAGGTCAGGGGAGCTTACTATAAGATAACCACAATGTCCGATGAAGAGAGAAAGAAGGGACTTATTACTGCTTCAGCCGGTAACCATGCGCAAGGCGTGGCTTATGCTGCAAAGCAGTATGGCGTAAAAGCTGTTATCTGTATGCCTACTTCCACACCTCTTATTAAAGTCAACAGGACTAAGGCTCTTGGAGCAGAGGTAGTCCTTTATGGCGATGTTTATGATGATGCATATAAAAAGGCTTTAGAGCTTGCTGATGAGCACGGCTACACCTTGGTTCATCCCTTTGATGACCTTGATGTTGCTACAGGTCAGGGTACTATTGCCATGGAGATATTTAAAGAGCTTCCAACAGTTGATGTGATCCTTGTTCCTATTGGCGGAGGCGGACTTGCTACAGGCGTTTCTGCACTGGCTAAGCTCCTTAACCCAAATATCAAGGTTATCGGCGTTGAGCCTGCAGGAGCTAACTGCATGCAGGAATCTATGAAGGCTGGACATGTTGTCACTCTTCCTAAGGTTAATACCATAGCAGATGGTACAGCTGTTAAGACTCCCGGAGAAAAGATATTCCCATATCTTTGCAAGAATCTTGATGATATCATAACTGTTCCTGATGAGGATCTTGTAGTTTCCTTCCTTGATATGGTTGAGAATCATAAGATGGTTGTGGAGAATTCAGGACTTTTGTCAGTAGCTGCTCTTAAGCAACTTGACTGCAAGGATAAAAAGATCGCCTGTGTACTTTCCGGCGGAAACATGGATATTATCACCATGTCTTCAGTTGTTCAGCAGGGTCTCATTATGAGAGACAGGATATTCACAGTATCAGTTCTTTTGCCGGATAAGCCGGGGGAACTGTCAAGAGTATCCGGAATCATAGCCCAGGTAAAGGGAAATGTTATCAAACTGGAGCACAACCAGTTTGTATCTATAAACAGAAGTGCTGCTGTTGAGCTTCGTATCACTTTAGAGGCTTTCGGAACAGAGCACAAGGAGCAGATACTTGCTGCTCTTAATGAAAATGGCTATCAGCCAAGAATAGTAAGGACAAATATTTAAATATGAGTTTCAAAAGCTTATCACCACAGAAGAAGAGACTGAAGGAGTATCTGATCATAACAGTAGCGGCCCTGATCTATGGGGCAGGAACAGCTCTTTTGGTTGATCCTAACAATCTGGCCCCCGGCGGAATGACCGGTCTTGCCATTGTTCTTAATAGACTGGTGAATATAGGAACCGGTACATGGTTTCTGCTTTTGAATATTCCTATTTTGGCAATTGCCGTTTGGAAATTTGGCATAAGATTCACTATTTCAACAGTCTATGCCACAGCCATGATCTCTGTATTTACTGACCTTACCACTATGTTTTTCGGAGATTACGTGATTCATGATCTGATACTGGCTGTTACCTTTGGAAGTGCCATGACGGGTCTTGCCATAGGAATGATCTTTAAATGCCACGCCACAAGTGGCGGTACCGATGTTATAATTAAATTGTTAAGGATACGTTACCCTCATATTAAGACAGGAGTTTTGTATATCCTTACAGATATGGTTGTTCTTATGATAGCAGCCTTTGTATTTCATGATCTGGCTGCTGCAATGTATTCCTTTATTGCTGTTATGGTTGTCAGCTTTGTTGTGGATTTTGTCCTTTATGGTAGAGATGGGGCGAAGCTTATTTACATTATCTCTGACAGACCGGACATAATTACAGCAAGACTTCTTACAGAGCTTGATATTGGCGCGACTCACGTTTTTGCCCAGGGAGCTTACTCCGGGGAGAAGAAGAAGGTCATCATGTGCGCCATTAAAAAGAGATTATACCCACAGGCAGAGGATATCGTAAGAGAAGAAGATCCAAATGCCTTTATGATCGTCTCCAGCGCCAGCGAGATATTCGGCGAGGGATATAAAAGCTACTTTGATGAGAGAATGTAAACTATGAATAACAATACACTGGATAGAGGTGAACGCCGCGGCGTAAGAAATACTCAGAATATAATCTCAATAATCTTCTTAAGCCTGGTGGCGCTTATGGCTCTGTCTTTTAGTATTGTGCTCCTAATCAGGAATGCCAATCTTCAGAGACAGGAAGATGCAGTAAAAAGTGAGCTTGATGCTCTCAATGCTGAAGGCTATTACACTGAGATTGAAGCTCAGAAGCTGGTTGAAAATGCCAAGATCGAGGCTGAGGAGAATGCCAGAAATTCTATCAAAGCCATGATCCAGGAGAAGCTTGAAGGAGGAGAAAGCGCTACAAGTGCGATCAGAGCTCTTTTCCCTGACCAGATCGTTGTTGCCAGCTCAGGCAGATATTATTTCTTTCCTATAAGTGATCAGATTAAGCATCACGGCTTTTCTGAGGATGATTTTGTTGAGGGAGAGGATGGATTCCTTGAATATGTGGGAGATGATTCATCTGTTTCCATTAAAAAGGGTGTTGATGTTTCCAGATTCCAGGGAAACATAAAGTGGGACAAGGTTAAGGCTGCAGGTATTGATTTTGCTATTGTAAGAGCTGGTCTTCGTGGTACCACTGAAGGTAAGCTTCTTACAGATGATTACTTTGAAGACAACGTGGAGGGTGCAACTGAGAACGGTATCGACGTAGGTGTTTATTTCTATTCCCAGGCTGTTAATGAGAAAGAGGCCAAGGAAGAAGTCCAGATGATCCTTGATCTTATTGAACCCTATGAAATAACCTATCCTGTTGTTATTGATGTGGAGTCAGCTGAGTCTGATACAGCCAGAACAGCAAACCTTTCATCTGATGAGTATGAGAAGGTAGTAGAAGTCTTTTGTGAGACTGTAAGGAATGCTGGTTATACTCCTATGGTCTATGGTAACGTTAAGTCCTTCACTCTTTTGATGGATGCTGTAGACGTGGATGACTATGATATCTGGATTGCTTATTATGGAACTCCACTATATTACCCATATCACTTCAATATCTGGCAGTTTACTTCAAGTGGCTCTGTTGATGGTATTGATGGGGATGTGGACCTGAATATTGCCATAAATGGATATTGATTTTTGGGGTGTCAAGAAAAAATACTTGACACCTTTATTTTTTTTGTATATTATAGGTTCTGTTGCGAAGGTGAGGTATGTTTATGGAGAAGATCGTTGAACAGGGCCTTTTGTATGATTTCTACGGTGAACTTTTGACCGAGCATCAAAGACAGATCTACGAAGCAGCTGTTTATAATGATATGTCCCTTACTGAGATTGCTGATGAACATGGTATCAGCAAACAGGGAGTACACGATCTGATAAAAAGATGCACCAAAGCACTGCAGGGATATGAGGATTCCTTACATATGATAAAACGTTTTGAAGCCATTAAAGGTCAGGCTGAGGAACTTAGGAAGCTTTCCTCAATGGATATGGAACCGGATGACTTCAAATGTAAGGCCAGAGATATTTCTGACAGAATTATAGAGGAACTGACTGAAGGGCTTTTGGGAAGTTATATGATAAATTACAGAAGATAGTTAAAGGGCTAAAGAGCAAGGGACTTCTTACTGAGGAGGACGTAAAGGTTGCTCTCAAGGAAGTCAAGATGGGTGTTCTTGAAGCTGATG
>JAEEGL015638729.1_pt1 | contig 10615 bp, 8 predicted proteins | sample 9134231 | NCBI WGS metagenome assembly JAEEGL01 (sample SAMN16246548, study PRJNA631951) | gut metagenome | biome: gut microbiome; feature: rumen; material: fiber-attached | host: Bos | place: Iran: Karaj | collected 2018-10 | reverse complement strand
TAGGTGTTTATCCGGAAAAACCCCACCCCATCCTGGAAGCAAGATGGAGCAGCATCTTTTTGTCTTTTGATGGGATAGTGAGCACAACCGTCTCCTTCAGCCCATAATCCTCTTGAAATTCCGGCTCCCGCAAAGCCGCGAAAGATGTGTTTTGCACGCCATACCCAGCAACTAATGCAGAAGGACGGGCGTCTTCCAGTTTCTTCTTATTTATGTTATAGTCGTTCTGTAAACTCATCCACATCCGCGCAGGGATGTCAAGGCCTTTCTCCAGCTTTGCAGCTATTCCGGCAGAAATGTTTCTCACCCCATGAATAAGTGCGCTCAAGTGTGTGGCCTTCATCCCTATCGACTCGGCAAAGTCCTTCTGCTTAATGCCCCTGGCCCTGAGTTCGTCCTTCAGAATGCTCCCGGGATGAATGGCATAGGTGAAGAGCTCTTCATTCACCACCGCCTCAACATCATTTTTTGTTTCCATAATGGGTATCGTCTATTTCTATTAACTTCAATGTAATCTTGTCTTCCTTTTCCTCAAATATCAACCGGTGCACATAACTGTTGGATAATCTAACCGATGACAATCCAGAATACTGGTAACGCAATTGCTCATAATGCAGAAAACTGTATTTCTTCATTTCATCCAAACTCTCGGCATTTGCCATAATTTTTACTGCCCTCATCAACCCGTCAAACAGTTTTGCATTTTGCACAATATCCTTATACTTCCGGTTGCTCCCGGTAGTTATCAGTTCTCTCAAGTCTCCTTCTGCAACGATTATCATTTCACCCGTTCTTTTTGCAAAGTTACACAAAAATTACATAATTACAATAACTATTGTGGTAATTATTAAAAAAACACCCGACCTTCCCGGCCGGGTATTTTGTGGAACTATATTCTATAATAGACTACGGGTTGGACATCATATATACATATCCCAGCTCTGTGCCGTCACCGGCTCTCCATGCGAAACGTGACTTACAGTTTGCTGTGTTGACAATAGGACTTACTGCAATTCCGTCAATAGCATTTGCAAATACTTTGTGCACACCAAATGCTCCGGGACTCCAGGTACGCGACTCATATCCGGCGGGATCAGAACCCGGATCGGTTATCTGGAAGACATATTCAAGAACGGCCGTTACAACTGCGTCGTCGGAATAATCGATATCTACACCGTCAATCTGAACGTTCTTAAGATTCCAGAAATTGCCGTTGGGATCCCAAGGGGCGCCGTAAGACAGAATCGTACCGTCAGTCCAGCCGATAATGTTATTGAAGGTATAAGAGTAGACGGGGCTGCTGCTTCCGCCGCCGGTGCCGGCTGCCTGGGTGAAGGTGACGGTGCTCTCGTTGGATTCGAACTTGGCCTTCAGGGTGTATTCCTTTTCGTCCGTGGTGCTGTTGGCGGGGAATACAATCTGAACGTGACCGGCAGCGTCGGTTACGGTTGCCGTTGCGGCACCGCAGGTTAAGGTGACGCCATAAGTGGCCACGTCTGCGGCAACATCCGTGGAAGGAGAACCGTTAACCGTAAGCGACAGGGTTGCGGCCTGGGCGATGGTTTCGCCGTCCTTGGAGATGTTGGTGGTGTAAAGCTTGGTCAGCGTGGGAACAACCTCATTGCAAGGACCCGGATCCTGATTGACGGTGATATAGTTCTCCGACTGAACGCCGTCGTAAACGATATAGATCTTACCCTGGCGGGCGTCGGCCGTCATATTCTTGCTGGCCATAACCTTTACCTGGAAATTGGTCGTATTCTCGTATGACGGAGTCAGCCAGCTGTCATAAGCAAGATCCCAAGCCGCGGAATTGGCCTTTGCAGCATCGGTAATATCTACTCCATTCAGCACCAGGGAAACGATGGCTCCGGTGTATGCGATGCTGGAACCGTCCTTTGCCAGGGCGAAAGGTCCGTTGTTCTGATAAGAGAAGGTGAGCACGTCGGTGCCGCCGGATGATGCGCCGGGCTTTGTGGTTGCCTTCTCAAGATCGAGATAAATATTGTTGACAGTACCTGCGGCAAAAGCCTTGTCATTGGTGCTGACAAAGGTATATGTGCCCTTGCTGGTTGTGACAGCATATGTGTAACCGCTGAGCGTTGCGGGAAGAATGCCCATATAAATGCCTTCGCTCTGCTCCCTGGAGGTAACGCCGGAAAGGGAGAAAGCGGTGCCCAGGGTAACCTTGCTGGTGAGAGTGCCTGCGATATAGCCGGCACCGCTGCCACCGCCGAAATTCAAGGTAAGGTGAAGCTGGCCGTTAAGGGCAGGTACGGATGTCCCGTCTTTGATGGCGGCTGCAGTCAATGACACAGATTCCACAGTTTCATCCGTTGCCGCGGAGGAATAAACGATGAAACGGGCCAAGGAAGTCCAGGCCGACATCTGAGCTGTGTAATCATCCGTTCCAACCGTACCGGCAGTAGTGCTGGAAAACACCATTTTACCATTCATGTCTTCCATTGTACCGGCAATAGCCTGTGTCTGATTGGCGTCAATGTCGAACCACATATCTGCAATACTGGTATTACATACCTGATTGCGGGATTCCGAATAAGGATAGAACACAAAGAACTGTGTGGCTGCGGCGGGCACGGTGGCAGTCAGGGTAGCATCCTTGCCGCTTAATGCCATAGTTGAAGAATGTGCCAGGCCCTCATTTGTGCCGATTCCGAATTCTTCGGCATCCGCCGTGGCAACCCAGTTAAAGCCCTGGCCGTCCACCCAGGTAGCTTTGGAGGCGAGCTCGCTCTGAGCCACCTTGAACGTGAGAGTCTTGGTTGAATTGTTGTCGATTTCCTTGTTGCAGGAGATGAAAGCAAGCAATAGTGCTGCAAAAATCAAATTAATCTTTTTCATAATACTTGTCCTCCTGTTAAGCAAATTCCTCATCTTCTTCAAGAAAGAAATTAACGTCCGACGTTCCTTTGCCGGAGTCGTTCCATTTGCTGGTAGCAGCAAAGTCCTGCTCCAGTTTTAAGCGTTCCACTTCCAACAGTGGTGTAAAATAAGTTTTTTTCATATGTGGTATTATTTGGTAATTTTCATCCAGTTGATTGCTGTCGAGGCGCCGGATGTGCCGGTAATGCGCAGCGTGGACTTTCCGGAGGGAAGGTCGATGGCGAAGTGGCCGGTGGTCCACTCCTTGGAAGTGGACGGGAGGGCCTTGGAAGCCACCTCCGCGCCATTGAGGGACACGGCGAACGACGAATCCATATAGGTTTTATAGCGCATCACAAGCTTGTATGTGCCGGCCGAGGCAACGTTCAGCTGATACTCCACCACGCCGTTTTTGCCGAGTTCGGATATCTCCAGGATGCCCGATTTGTCCGAAGATGGACGGAGATGTACGGTGCCGGAGGCCGATGAATACTGCTCCGCCGGAATTACGTCATCGACACTATAAAAAATACTCTTGTCCTGCGTGGAGAAGTTCACGAACACCTTGCCCAGAGTCGTCAGTTCAATCGGGACCTCCGAGGTGAGCAGATTGTCGTGCCACTTGGAATTGAAGCCGCCGCGGGGCATGAACCAGGCATAGCGCTCCACGTTGGCGTGGCCTTCCAGCATATTCAGGGTCTCGCACATATAATTTATCTGCGACTCCTCGGAGATATTGTTGGAATTGCCGTTGCAGAACTCCGTGAGCCAGATTGGCTTCCCGTATTTTTCAAACAGGTCGATGAAGCCCTTCACGCTGCCGGCCGACGGCATATAGCAGTGAAGCGCGATTGCGCACATATCGTCAATCGACACTCCGTCGCAGGCAAGGAATTCGTCCATCCATTTCACGGGGTCGTGGTAATCCTCCAGCGTGCCGTAGTTAAGGGCGGGAGAAACCACTTTCATCCCCAGTTCCTTTGCCAGGGCCACGACAGGGGGCCAGAGCTCCGCCGCCTGGGCGGGAGTCATGTTGGCCTGGTCCTTGAGATTGGGCTCATTGAAAGCCAGAATATATTGTGCTTCCGGATGCTTGCGCTTGTATGCGCGAATGTTGTCCGGACTGTAATTTCCATTCCATATCATAGGGCACCAGTCCAGTCCGTACTTGGTAAACTGGGCGTCCACAGCGTCCCCGGGGACCTGTGAACTCCAGTTGTAGGACCAGGAAATGGCGCTCTGCAGCAGAGGCACGTCCTGTTCCGGCAATGTGCCGAAATTAAAGCTCACGCCCCTCTTGGCACTCTTGGCCTGGTTAAGGGTGTAAGTGACGTTTTCCTGCTCCGGGTTATCCTTGTCGCAGGCGGCGAGAAGGCCGATTACGGCAAGCAGTATCAATGCCCGTCTCATTTCTGATACACTTTAACAAAGTCGATGTACATGCTTGCGGGGCCGTCGGCCAGAGCCGTGATGCCCGAAGCATTATGTATGCCGGGGAAGTTTCCGCCCACGGCAAGGTCGTAGACGATGAAGAAATCGTGGTGGAAATACTTGGCCACGGCCCAGTCGCCGTCGTTGTCCACGATATTCATCTTATAATAAGGTTCCGCCGACGGGTTCTTGTCCAAATCCAGATACATGGTGATGGACTCCTCGTCCCAGATAAGCGTGAACAGATGGAACTGGCCGTCCTGGAGGCTATATGGAGCGTTCAGCGACCTGGCGTAGTTGGGATAAGCCCCGTTCTTGTAGAAGCCCCAGTGGCAGGCGCCGTTGAAATAAGTGGCCTGGGTGCCATTCTTGATTCCGGCGGAATTACCCATTTCCACAATGTCGATTTCCCCGCACTTGGGCCAGTTATTTGTGTCGATGTCGTTGCCCAGCAGCCAGAACGCCGGCCACAGGCCGTTGGCCGTGGAGGGCATCATAATGCTGGATTCTATTTTTCCGTGTGTGAAGAAATGCCTGTTCTTGGTGTTCAGGCGGCCGGAAGTGAAACTCTTCCCGCTGTATTTTTCGGTTTTAGCCGTGAGGATGAGGCAGCCCGCACCTGTCGACGGTTCCTTTCCCACAGTGACATTCTCCGCACGGTAATACTGCAATTCATTATTGCCGCCGCCGTTGCCGTTCACCTCGATGTTCCAGTCATCGGCCGACAGGCTTTCGCCGTTGAAATAATCGGCCCAGACAAGCTTGTAGCCGTCGGTTTCGCCGCTTCCCTCCTCATTGGGTGTGGAAGGATTTTCAGGCGTGGGCGTAACGGGATTATCGTCCGAGATTGTGCCTTGGCCGTTATGGGGATTCAATGGCAGGCAAGCCGCCATCAGGAGAGCCACTATTACCAGTACGGGATTCATTCTCATAGGTTTGATAATAGGGGGCCGGGGCCCGGCCCCCGTTGAAAATCAATTATTTCTTATAGAAGAACGCTGCATCGATCTGCAGGAGAGTGCCGGCAACGCTGCCACTCAGGCCGCAGAAGATATTCTGACCTGCTTCTTCGGCAGCCGGGGCCGTGTAATCAAGTCCGGTGTCGGAGAGGGCGATCTCATATTCGTTCCACTCGTTGGCGACGAACTTACCGCCATTGCTGATTGGAGCGATAAAATCATAGGTATTATCTCCATCGGCGAATTTTGCTCCGTCGCCTACAGAAACCCTGTATTCCTTGCCGCCCCAGGCGGGATAGATGCAATGGGAGACGCCTGCGGGGCCCTTTAAGGCAAAATGCAGATAGTAGCCGCCCTTTGCGAGTTCGGCCATTTTGGCAAAGCCGGGATCGGTCTTCTTGAGGAAAACACCGAATCCGGACCAGACGCCACCATTCACGGAGAAGCATGTGAAGCCCTCGGCGTTACCGTAGAAGTTAAGACCGGCAGCTTCTGCGCCTGAATAACCACTCCAGATATAGAGCGGACGGGTTGACTCTGCATCACCGCCATCCTGGGCGCGGAGGTCGGCGACCACCTTGCTCTTAATCTTCTCAAAAGTCACGGCATCCATGAGGATGGGATAGTAATTGCTGCCGTTGAGGGAAGACACAGTCTCGGTGTTTCCGTTGCCGCCGTTACCGCCATCGTCGATGATTTCACCGCCGTTTTCGGGATCCTTTTCGCAAGCGGCAAAGGCCATCAGCGCTGCTGCTGCAATAAGTAAATACTTTTTCATTTTAGTAATTGATTAATGGTTAATAGTATTGTTCAGGTTTTATCAATATCCGGGATTCTGGGAAAGCGAGCCAAGATCCATCTCCTTCTGGGGGATGGGCATAAGCTCGTGCTTGCCGGCAGTAAAGTCGGCCATTTGGGCACGTACCTCGCCGCTTTCAGATGCCTTGTAAGCATTCATTACATCTTTCACCGTGCCCCATCGGCAAAGATCGAACCAGCGATGGCCTTCCATGCCAAGTTCCACGCGGCGTTCGTGACGGATGGCGGCGCGGAGGCCGGCCTGATTGTCCGTATAGCTTCCATAAGGGAAAGCGGGGAGCACCGGAACCGGGTTGGTAACCATCGCACGGGCACGGGCGCGCACCAATTCAAGGTAAGTCTTTGCTGTGGGAAGGTCGTTGTTCTCTACGGCTGCTTCGGCAATCATCAGATACACATCGGCCAGACGGATCTGCTGGTTGTTGATGGCGCCGCGGGAGGCGTGATCCAGATGCAGGTAAGTGCGCGTGGCGGGATCCATAAGGGAGCGCTTCAGCGAGAGATAGCGGGAACCGAGGTAGATTTCCTCAGCTTCGTTGGAAATCTCGGCATCGGTAGGGGTCAGGATGGTTATATCCCTGCGCGGGTCCCCGGGCTCGTACTCGTCGTAAAGGTTCTGTGTGGGGTGGTTGAAGCCCCAGCCGGTTTCGCCGAACGCGCTGCCGCGGCTGCGGGTGAGCACTACAGTGAAGGTGCCGCGGGAGAAGCCGTTACCCTCGCCATAGTCCGACATTCCGTCCTCCATATACTGGATTTCGAACACGGATTCGGAGCCGTTCTCGCCCTCGAGGGTGAAATTATCGGCATAATCAGCGTGAAGGCTGTACTCGCCGGCCTGGTCGGCGATGAACTTTTTGCCCCATCTGAGGGCCTCTGCGAAATAGCTGCTGCCGTCCTGGCCGTTGTTGACGAGCCATTGAGCATAATACATATTGGTCTTCAGGAGCATTGCCTGGGCTGCGCCCTTTGTGGCGCGGCCAAGGTCGGCTGCGGGGTAGGCGCTCTTCAAAGGAAGCGACGCTTCCGCATCGGCCAGATCGCTCAGGATCAATTCATAGATGTCTTTTACCGAAGCGCGTGGCTGAATCCAGTCGGCGCTGCTGTAAATCGGCTTGGATACAAGGGGGACTTCGCCGAAGAGGCGCACCAGACGGAAGTAATAATAGGCCCGGAGGAACTTCGCCTCCCCGAGGAAACGGGCCTTGAGGTCGGCCGAAAGGCTTTCGTCGACGGTCATATCGGCCACCTGCTCGATGGCGAGATTGGCCCTGGCCGCGCCCTGATACTGGGCGCGATAGAACTGAAGGACGATGCCGTTGTTGGACACCACCTTGAAATTGTCGATGTCGTAGAGGTCCGGGCCGTCGGCTATGTTCTGGCCGCCCTTGAGGGCGTCGTCGGAGGCGATGTCGCCGAAGTACCACTCCGGGAAGTATCCGTCCTGGTATTCCCACATAAGCGGGGTGTACACGGCGGTTACGACCTGACGGGCCGTTTCTGCGGAGGTGAAGAAATCGCCCACGCGGTTCACCATGGGGCCGTCCTCGCTAAGCCAGGCGTTGCAGGAAACAAGTGTAAGCAGGGAAAGTGCAATAACTGTCTTTTTCATAGCGGCTCCTCCTTAGAAATTAAGATTAAGGCCAAGCTGTACGGTACGGGACTGCGGATAGTTGCCATAATCCACACCGCCGCCCACTTCGGGGTCATAGCCGGTGTAACGGGTTAATGTGAGAAGGTTGGAGGCGATGACGGAAACCCTCATCCTGGATATTCCAGCCCTCTGGGTGAGCGTCTGCGGCAGGGTGTAACCCAGCTGCAGGCTCTTCAGGCGCAGATATGAGCCGTCCTCCACGAAGCGGGAATTGTTATCCTTGTTGTGGGAACCGCCGAATGGATTGGGAATGGTTCCGCCGGGGTTGCTTTCGGTCCAGACATTGCGCATAGTTGTGGAAAGCGTGGCTTCGTTGCCGGTGCCTTCCGTACGGAGTCTCAGTGCGTTGTATATCTTGTTGCCGTATACTCCCTGGAAGAAAATCTGGAAGTCGAAGTTTTTCCAGTTGGCGCTTGCGTTCAGGCCGTAGGTGAGCCAGGGAAATGGATTGCCGAGGGCCTGCATATCGTTGTCGTCAATCTTGCCGTCCTTGTTGAGGTCCTCGTACTTGGCATCGCCTGCGTGATACTCTTCAGTGGCGCCGGGGGCGGTAAGATACTCTGCGACTTCCTGGTCGCTGGAATAGATTCCCAGGTATTTGTAACCCCAGAAAGTGTACAGGGCCAGGCCTTCGTCGCTCTTGGTGCGGTCCCCGTAAACCGGGGCGCCGCCGTTAAGCGCGGTGAGTTCGTTCTTGATGAACGAGACGTTGCCGCCCACGCTGTAGTCCCAGTCGCCAATGTGATTGCGGTGCTCCGTGGAGATTTCGATACCGGTGTTGCGGACAGTGCCCACATTGGCCGTAGGAGCATAGCGGTTGCCCACGTGTGCCGGAGCGGTGACGCCGAGGAGCATTTCCTTGGTGTCCCTCTGGAACACGTCTATGGTTCCGGTGAGTTTGTTGCGCCACAGGCCGAAGTCGACGCCGGCATTCAGCTGCTCGGTGGTTTCCCACTTGATATCGGTGTTCACCAGCGTGAGGATGGTGGCGCCGCCGGCCAGCTGCTGATCGGCCCCCAGGACATAGTCCACGAAGGTGGGACCGCTGTTGAATATGGTCTGGACCGACGCATTGTCGCCGATCTTGTCATTGCCGATGCGGCCCCATCCGGCCCTCAGCTTGAGGGATTCCAGGAAAGCGGGCTTGTTGAACCAGGGCTCATTGTCGATGCGCCAGGCTGCTGCCAGCGACGGGAAATAGCCCCACATGTGGTTTTTGAACTTGGAGGTGCCGTCGGCACGGAAGTTCAGGGTTACCATATAGCGGCTGTCGTAGGAGAAGTGCGCACGGCCAAGGAAACTGAGGCGGCGGTTGCGGGCCGCTCCGTCTCCGGCGGGGTTGCGGTCTTCCGTCGTCTGCGACAGATACCAGTTGTTCTCACGGGGAACGAGAATGGAACTGCCGGAGCCGCTCAGGGAATCGTAATTGTATTCCTCCATCGTCTGGCCGCCCATCAGGTTGATGTTCAGCTTTCCGATTTCCTTCATCCAGGTGAGCGTGTTTTCCACGATTATCGTAGAATAGCGGCTCATCGACTTTTCAAGGAAGTTCTTGTCCATCTTGTCGTAGCTGGACAGGATATAGGCTTCCTTGAACAGGCGGTGGCGGTTGTTGGTGAGGTCCATCGACACGTCGCTGCGCCATACCAGATTCTTGATGGGGGTGATTTCAACGAAGACATCGCCCACCCAGCGCTCGCTGTAGTCCATCGGGTGGGAATACTCCACCATCGCGTACGGGTGTGTCACATTCTTGAAATTGGAAGAAGCGCTGAGATGGCCGCCAAGATCCTCGTCCTTGTAGTTCTTTGCGCCCTGCGGATAGTAAATCGGATCCCACGGAGCCATGGCAAGGGCCGCCGAAAGGATCGAGGCCTGGGCCGATGACGAATTGTTCATTGCCGTGCGGCCGTGCGAGCTCATAAAACTGATGTTCTCTCCCACCTTGAGCCAGTCCGTCACTTTATATGAAGATGTGGCGCGCAGGCTCAGGCGCGTGAAGTCCGAGCCGATGATCGTACCATCCTGGTTGAACCAGCTGGCGCTCACGGACCACTGGCCCTGCTGATTTCCGCCGTTGACGGAAAGATGGTAGTTCTGAATGATAGCGTTCCTGTTGAACACCGCCTCCTGCCAGTCCGTATTCACGGTGGCGTATTTCAGGTTTGAAGGATGATAGAGGGAAGTGGTGCCGATGAGCCTCGAGCGCATCCACGCATCTAGTCCCTGATTCTCCAGAATATAGGCACCTCCAACGGACGGGCCGTTTGCCAGGACGCTTGCGAATTCCTGCGGGCCCATCAGGTCGAGCTTTCTCCAGGGATTCTGGATACCTGCCGATGCGTCGAAGGAAATCGACACAGTACCGTCGCTGCTGCCCTTCTTCGTTGTGACCAGGATGACGCCGTTCGCACCCCGGGAACCGTAAATGGCCGTTGCGGATGCGTCCTTGAGGATTTCCGTGGAGGCAATATCCATCGGGCTGAGGAATGTGATATTGTCCACGATGACGCCGTCCACAACATATATAGGTGCTGCGTTGTTCACAGTGCCGATACCGCGGATGCGGACTTCTGCTGCCGCGCCGGGCTGACCCGTGGATGCGTTGACGGTTACGCCGGCAGCAACGCCCTGCAGGGCCTGATCCAGACCTGCGGCGGGTGTGCGCTGGAGTTGATCGCCCTTTACTGAAGTTACGGAACCGGTTACGTCGCTCTTTTTCATCACGCCGTAGCCGATGGCTACGACTTCATCGAGCATCTGGGTATCCGGTTCCAACTTAATGTCGATCCGGGAGCCGTCTACTGTTACTTCGACGGTCTGGTATCCCATGCAGGAAAAGACCAATGTCGCGCCCTGCGAGGCGGCGATG
>JAEEGL015389840.1_pt1 | contig 10615 bp, 20 predicted proteins | sample 9134231 | NCBI WGS metagenome assembly JAEEGL01 (sample SAMN16246548, study PRJNA631951) | gut metagenome | biome: gut microbiome; feature: rumen; material: fiber-attached | host: Bos | place: Iran: Karaj | collected 2018-10 | reverse complement strand
GAAAAGCAATCCGCGCTGACGTTGGCAAACAACGCAGAAGAAGCAGACCGCATCATTCGGTATCTGCGGAAGAAGTGGGGTATCTAAATGGCACACTTCGTTTGTAACCGCTGCAATGCGGTGTTTTCAGAGGACGAGGCCGCAACAGAAACGTTCCGGCACGATGAGGTGCGACCCACGTTCACCGAACGCTTTATGGTCTGTCCGAGCTGCCTGTCAGCCGACTATGATGATGCGGCATACTGCTATCACTGTCACAAGCCGATGCGGTATGAGGACTTAAAAGGCGGGTATTACTGCAAGGGTTGTCTGCGGGAGATCGGCACAGTCAATTTGATGCGGCTTTACATCAAGGAAGATTTGGATAGTTTTGCGGAATGGCTGCATGAACGCCGAGCGAGGTACAAAGCCGATGAGCAAGACGAAAAAGACCGGGAACATCTCTAACCCGCGCAAGATTCCCCGGACGCAAGCGGACGTTGACAAGGCGTACAAGCGGGGCATGAATGACGGACTGCAAGGCGCGTTGACGATCATGCTCTACACGCTAAAAGACAAGTTTGGGTCGGAAGATGCAGACCTCAAAGAGTTTGCGGATGCGTTCAACTACACCGTGGACGGAATCAACAAAGGGTATGTGTCCGAGAAAGACTTGCAAAGCGTTATCCGTGACGAATACGGCACGATGGTCGTAATGAAGTGAAAGGAGAAATAATATGACAAAAGCGCAGTGGAGGCGGCTTGTTGTACGCGCTATCGAGGATGGTTGTTTCTTTTTGTTCCTCGTTGTGTGCATCTGGCTTGTCTGCTCCGGCGTTGGGCTGTTGTTCGGCATTTGGGGGGTGGGTGCGTGAATCCTCCCCGGCAGATTCCGTTTGGGTTTGAACAGGACGCAAGCACATTATGTCAACTGGATTTGATGAAGAAATACCGTTGTACGCAGAATCAAGTACACCGTTGGCGCAAAGAGCTTGGTGTTGACACATTGCGGCGGCATCGCGTTCCCGTTGTTCAGCTTGACAGATATACTGAGGAAATCATAGCAAGGTACAAAAGTCTTGTAGACGCTGCCAAGGCTGTCGGCGGTGATTATCAAAACATCAACCAGGCGGCAAAGGGCATCTACAAACAGGCATACGGATTTAAGTGGAGGTTTGACATTGCAAACTGATTACTTCAAAGAAAGCATGACGTTTGAGAGAGCGTCAAGCGAGTGCAACGACATTATTCTGCGGCTTGGGCGTAAGCGCAACAGGGCGGAAGAAACGGCGCGGATGAACGGCGAAGCGCCGCCCGACTTTTACGATCTTGTTATCACGGAGATCAAACAGGTAAAGGCAAAGTTTGACAGTTTGTCTAAGGAATACTTCGACGCGCACAAGCGGTTAAAGCCGGAACTGGACGAGGGCGGGTGTAATAATCTGCTAATTGCCATTGTACAGTCTTGGGCAGGGGACTATGAGAAAACTCTGTCGAGCCGGGACGATAACAAGGCTGACCGCCTTGAATATCTCCGCACGGAGGCAGACAACCTTGTGCGAGATACCACCGTCAAGCGCATCGAGCGGACGCACAAGGAATTTGTGCAGACGGCACATGACAGGCTGTTTGAGATTGTGGAGGACAGCGCGAAAGCGTTAAAGCGCACGGACGGCAGAGGGTGCGACCACAACGACTTTGACGGAAAGCATATGCGTAACCGTTGCCCTCTCTGCGGCGGCGGGATGTATGCAAAGCGCATGAAGTCCGACCTCTACCTTGTCCGTTGTTCCCGGTGCTATCTGTCCGAGATCGTAAAGGTGGGGAGCTGATATGCGTCCCGGTAACGAAACCGCGTTGTACGGCGCTATCATCTGTATTGCTCTGTTGGCTCTGCTTTATCTGTGGGTGTGGTTGCATGGATGAAGTTTCTGCAAACAATGTCTATGACGAGTGCGAAATTCACGAAAATTGCACCGTGGAAATCTGGAAGAACAGCGCAACAGGCGAGATCAGCATAGGGTGGTACGAAAATGGCAACACGGAAACTGAATGAGGACGATGCCCTTGTTATCAGAGCCTATGCGAACGGTAACATGAATTGCAACACCGCAGCAAAGCTATCGCATTTCAGCAAGACCGCCATATACGACCATCTGGATAAGGTGCATATCCTAACTGGAAAAAACCCGCGCAACTTTTATGAGTTGCAAGAACTATTACAAATGTTTGAGAAAGGAGATAGCTAATGCCTATCATCAAGCCCACGGAGATGAACTTTTCCAACAAGAACATCATTATGATTGTCAGCGGCCTCCCCGGTACGGGAAAGACAACGCTGGCGCTCTCCGCGCCGGACGTTCTGCTTATCGACACGGACGAGGGTATGGCGCGTGTCAACCCCGCCCACCGCAAGGATGCGTCCATCTGCAAGACCTATGAGGAGGTTCTTGCCGACATCAAGGCGGCAGAGGGGACGTATAAAACCATCGTCATCGACACTTGCGGCGCACTCATTGAGTACATGAAAGATTGGGCGATGCGTACCGACCCCAAGGCAAGCAAGAAAGACGGCGGTTTTTCCCTCCAGGGGTACGGAACGATCAAGTCTGAGTTTGTGCGCCTGTCTGCCGAATTGCGAAAGAAATTCAACGTCATCTATCTGTTCCATGAGAACATGACGAAGAACGGCGACGAGGGCGTGTTCTATGAACTCGTTGTCGAGGGCGCTACCCGCACTCTGGTCTATCAACCCGCCGACCTTGCCGCCCATCTGTTCATTCAGAACGGCAGACGCTACCTTGGCTTCACCCCCACGGAACAGTATTCCGCAAAAGCCGCTTACGGCATCAAGGGGCTTGTGGAGATCCCGGAACTCAAAGAGGGCGAACCCAACGATTTCCTTACCAAGCTGTTCGCCAAGGTGCGTGACAACCTCAACGCCGAGAGCGCGGCACTTGCCCCAGAAAAGGAAAAGTACGATGCGGCGATGGCAGAGGCAAAGAAAGCGTGTGCCGCAGTCAATAAGCCGGAGGACGTTGCCCCGGCAGCGCAGTACATCAAGGCACTTGAACACGCGCTGACCTCTGAGAAAGAGGCAACCGCCATGTTGAAATCGCGGCTTGCGGAGCTTGGGATTGTGTGGAACAAGACCACCAAGGCATATGAGTATAAGGATGGAACAGTATAAACCGCCACAGGGCGTGTATTTTCTGTATAACGACGGCGAACTGGTCTATGTGGGACAAACCAATGATATATTCCGCAGAATTTCAGAACATAGCCGATCTAAAAAGCGTTTTACTTGGTGGCAATACTTTGAAATAAACGACGAAAACTTACGAAAAGCAATCGAATATATGTTTATTCGTGTTGCAAAACCTAAGTATAACGAAGATTTGCGATTCATGTGCAACCAAAACATAAAAGGATATGACAACATTGATTTGTCCCACAAGGTTGCTGTCGATAACAAGGAACTTCTAAAGCAAATGTACGAAAGGTGTATAGAACAATTTGCGAGTTAAACGGGGAGTGGTTTTCTTGAATGATTTAACAAATCAGCGTTTTGGACGGCTTGTTGCGATTAAACCAGTTGAAGCAATCAGTAAAAGCAAATTCAAATGGCTTTGCCGTTGCGATTGCGGGAACACCGCAATTGTTCTCAATTACAACCTTGTGAACGGTCACACGCTCAGTTGCGGTTGCTTGCAAAGAAGTAAAGCAAAGGAATCAGCGACAACACACAATATGCACGGCACAAGATTATACAGAATTTGGGCGCACATGAAAGAGCGGTGTACCAACCCAAACACAAGGAACTATAACGGGTATGGCGGTAGAGGTATCACACTTTGCGAAGAATGGTTAAAGTTTGAACCGTTTGCAAAATGGGCTTTAGAAAATGGATATTCAGAAAACCTTACCATTGAACGCATTAACAACGATAAAGGTTATTCGCCAGAAAACTGCCGATGGGCGACACCGTTTGAACAGGCAAGCAACAAGCGTAGCAATCATACATTTACGATTGATGGCATCACAGACACAATGACAAATTTGGCGCGAAAATTCAACATCAAGCCAACAACCGTATTTGATAGGCTGCATAAAGGTTGGAGCGAGTATGAAGCACTTACCGTTCCAATTGGAGGTAGGCGATGCAAAAACTCCGCGTGACAAAATCGTTGCTTGATGGATGGTTATGGAGTTATAAGCGCGAAAACGGATACGAAGATTTCTTGACAACATTAAATCGACAACCTCTACAACCAACCAAACAGATGCTTGATGGGCAAATGTTTGAGAACGTACTAAACAACGTGCTTAACGGTGTACCTATCGCGCCGGATCACGAATGGTACAACCCCATCACGGAGATGGCACAGGAGTTGTCCGGCGCACAACAGCAAGTCAATCTGTTTGCAGACACAGGGATTGAGTACGGCGGGTACAAGATTCTGCTTCACGGGGTTTTGGACTATCTGCGTGAATCCCATATATGGGACTGCAAGTTCACCAAAAACTACCATCTGAACAAATACTTTTGGGAAGATACCACGCAGACGGCAATGTACCTTGCGCTTGTCCCGGAGGCATTGGACTTTACCTACATCATATCGGACGGCAAGTATGTCTACCGAGAGAGATACCCACGGGAGATTGTGCCGCCAATTGATGGTACTGTTATTCAATTCTGCAAGTTTTTAGAGCGGCAGAACCTTATCAATACTTTCTTTGAAAAATGGAGGATAAATAATTGAGTACATGGGACGATTATCAGCGTGAGGAACGCGAGGAATCGGCAAAGGTCACTGGGCGGCTGCGGTGCGTCATCGTGGATGTGGAGGAAACGGAGAGCAAGACGAGCGGCTTGCCTATGATTATCGTTTCCGTCCGTCCGTCCGGCACGGTGTTCAAGGTCAAGTCCTACATCGTCAAGAACGAGCATTTCAACCGCAACATGACGCAGTTCTTTGACGCTTTCCCGGAGATCGGGGACGGCAATTTCAACTTCATCGAGTGGATCGGCTGCGAGGGAGCGGCGATGTTTGACCTGGATGACCGGGGGTACATGAAAGTGAAGTACTGGATTGATGCCGTCCGCGCAGAGATTCTCCCGCCGTTTGAGGGTGACAAGCCGGAGAAGCAGACCGTCACCACGCTGGCGGAAGATGCTGACCCGGAAGATGGTTTGCCATTCTGATGGTACGCCACTGGACTGACAAACAGCTTGCAGAAGAACTCAAAAAGCTGACTATCATCTGCGATACCCGCGAAAACGTCAACGGGCATATCACCAAATACTTTGACGCGCATCATATTCCCCACATCGAACGGAAACTTGATACCGGGGATTACTCCGCACAGCTTGGGGAGATGTCCTTAGAACGCGATATATGCGTTGAGAGAAAGCACAATCTGGACGAGATATGCGGGAACTTCACCGCAGAACGGGAACGCTTTGAACGCGAGTTCATGAGGGCAAAGGGATACGGCACAAAGGTCGTGCTGATAGTCGAGAACGCATCTTGGGGCGATATATTCCTTGGCAACTACCGCTCCAAGGTGCAGCCCAAGTCCCTGTTTGGCTCGTTGCTTTCGTGGATGGTGCGGTACAACATCACGGTCACATTCTGCAAGCCGGAAGAAACGGGAAAGATTATACACGGCATATTTTACTATGCCGCAAAGGAGGCGTTACTGTACGGCAAATATAGTTGACAGCGGGGAACGACGGGAGTTTGAGTCTGGTGCTGTCCGGGATGTAGCAGAGGGGAAAGGCAGATGCGATCTTCTTCCGTTGGACATCTGCGCCGATGTGCTTGCTTACTACTTTGAGAACTATGACAGCATGAAGTATAGCCGGGATGTTCTGAACCCTGTTGCGGATTTCATGCAAGACCACGATGTGAATCATCTGTACCTTGCGCTTGGGCGGTTTGGTATCCACTACGAATGGGATGTACCGACCATGCTTCTGGAAGTGAGCAAGCATTTTGAGGACGGTGCGAGAAAGTACGGTGAACGCAATTGGGAGAAAGGAATCCCCGCACATTGCTACATTGACTCCGCAGTACGGCACTATTTGAAGTTTACAAATGACCAAGATGACGAACGTCATGACCGTGCGTTCTGTTGGAATCTCCTGTGTCTTGCGTGGACGTTGAAGCATCGCCCGGAATGTAATGACTTGTGGGGTGATCCCGGTGGGGATGGGTGATAAATCAAAATCGTTTTCACCATCCTACGCCCCCGTTCTCTGCAACGTGACGAACAAGATGTTTGCCCCGGTGTGCGTGAAAGAGTGCAAAGAGCCGCACGTTGTAGACAGATACGGTATAGGCGGTAAGGCAAACGTGAGCGTCTATGTCTGCCAGAAGTGCAAGTACAAGGTAAAGACCCAGTTCTGCGGGGCGTTGGGGTGCAATTATGGATTGGAGCAAAGGGTACAAGAGGGAGAGTAAGGCAAGCTGGGAGGACATAGCCGAGGCGATACACGATACCGTCACGATGGGCGAGATCGTCAAGGTCTATGCTCCGTCCCCGCCTCCACGCCACAACCGCATCCCTTGTCCTTTCCATAACGGTAAGGACTACAATCTTTCTTTAATGCCGCATGGATATAAATGTTTCGTGTGCGGAGCAACGGGGGACGCAATTGCCTTTGTCAAGGACTTGCTGGGACTGTCTACAAGGGCTGATGCTATGCGGCGCATTAACCAGGACTTGGGGTTGCGCCTCCCGTTGGATGGGGAAGTTGATGCGCGATTCAGTGAAACCGCAATCAACAGACGCAAAGAAGCACAGGAACGTGAACGGATAAGGCAAGAGTGGTGGACGCAGTACCACACGCTGATGGACGAATGGATAGAGTGCGATAAGGTCAAGCGAACCTCCGAGCCAATGTCCGATGAATGGTGCAACGCTGTGAAGCGATTGGAATATATCGGCTATGTTTTAGACGGACTACCAAATGAGCCGAGGTGAAGTATGACAAACAAGCTGACTGTGCAGCAGACAAAATCCGGGCTTGCTTGCACAGGGAAAGACAAAGACAAGCCGGACTTAACAATCAACAACTTTCTGATTGTCATGCTCTCAGACGCAAAGTACGTTGGCGTGAAATTCAACGAACTGCGCGGAGTAGGGGAATGGCACAGGATAGACAAGAATGGCAAGCTGATTATCCGCACATGGACTGACGCAGACGAAGCGGAAAGCATGAGGTACATCGAGGAAAACTACAAGATGTACTCAAAAGAGCGGCACACCGCCGCACTGCGGATGCTCTTTGCAGAACGCTCCTATAATCCCATCATTGATATTCTGGACGGCGTGAAATGGGACGGCAAGGAACGGTGCAAGAACTACCTCTGCGTGTGGGGCAAGTGCGCCGACACGCCCTACGTCCATGAGGTTTCCCGTTTGATCTTCGCTGGTGGTATCCACCGTCTGTACGAACCTGGGCGTAAGTTTGAGGATGTTCCTATTCTCATGGGCGACCAAGGTTGCGGCAAGTCAACGCTGATTCGGTTTCTCGCCATAAATGATGATTACCACGGCGAATTGAAGCAAATGGAGGGGCAACAGGCAATTGAGGACTTGCAAGGCAAGTGGGTCATGGAAATCCCGGAAATGTCTGCTTTCACAAAAGCCAAAGACCAAGAAGCAATCAAGGCGTTTGTGAGTAGGCAACGCGATCAATACCGCAAGCCATATGACCGAAACCCCACAGAACTGCCGCGCAGATGTTTTTTCGTCGCAAGTAGCAATGATCGCTCACCGTTGGTTGATAAGACAGGAAACCGCCGCTGGTATCCTGTGGAATGTCCGGGAGACAGAAAGTACGGCTATGAGCTTTACCGCAGAGAGGACGAGATACGCGACTATGTCATGCAGTGTTGGGCAGAGGCAAGGGACAAAATCAACACGGACGAAATGAAACCGTATGCAAGCGCCGACTTGCTTTCCGAATACACACAGGCACAAGAGGACGCTATGCAAGATGACTGGCGTGTGGGTGCTATCAAGGCGTTTCTGGAACAGAAGAACCCCGGCGAGTTGACTTGTGTGCGTGAACTGTTCCACCGCGCCTTGTCGCCTAACCCAGACTTTCCCAAAGAACCCACGCTGATAGAAAGCAAGGACGTTGGGAAGATTCTGAACGGGTTGCAGGATTGGGAACGTGTGACAGGATCGCGGAATGTGGGGAACTATGGAAACCAACGCTGTTGGCGCAAGCTGGGAGAGCAGATAATCGAAGCGCCAGATAAACCGTTCTGGGAGGAATGAGGTGATTAACCACGGCAATAGATAAAGACAATATGGACGAAGAACAGCGGCCTAAAAAGAAGTTTAACCTCTCTACCGCAAAACAGATGCATACCAAAGGAAAGACATACAAAGAGATTGCAGAACACTTTGGTACTACAGAACAGCGGGTAAAGAACGCTTTCAGTCTGGACAACAAGGCAAAGAGGGAGGCAGAAGAAACGAAACGCAAACCAGGCAGACCACCCGGCAGCAAGAACAAAGAAACACTCGCCAAAGAGAAGATGCTAACCAACTGGCAAAATTCCGCGCTTGCGCCGCAAATGAGAGAGGACAAAGCAGACCTTAACCGTGCGGCTGGGTATTTTGTGGCGCAATGTTGGAAGTTGGGCGAAACGGTAGATCACAACAATATTGATTCTCTCTATCGCGGGTTGGAAAATTACATCGCATTGTGTACGCAATGCGGTATGCCAATGCTTGTAAAGACTTGCCACCTTGCGCTTGGAATTACCGCGCAAACAATAAGCAAATGGAGAACGGGTAGGCAGAGAGCGGACGATGCCAGATATAAAGAGTTTGTAGAGGTATTGGATGCTGTGATAAATGCCGGAATCGAGAGTGCCGCCGCTGCCGGCAGTATTGACCGCGTTCTTACCATATGGTGGCAAAAGAGCCATTTCCGCATGATAGAGGGTACGCCTGTGGCAGAAGAAAATGTTGAACCCTTGGGCGAAAGAGTCAACGCGGAAGATATTGTGAAGAAATATGGATCGTTGCCAGATTGACGGGAGTGAACAGCTTGGCAAAGAAAATGTACAGACCAGAAACAAAGGTATGCCGCATTTGCGGTGCAGAACTTCCAAACACCCACGAATACTTTGAGTGGTCGCACAAAAACCTAAACTATCTGCAAACCTTTTGCCGCGAATGTTCCTCAAAACGCAGTAGAGAAAAGTATGAGAAAATCAAGGCAGACCCGGAAAAGTATCAAGCGTATCTTGCTGACAAGCGCAAGAAAGCGGACGAAAGAGCGAGAGCGTTGGGTGTGCCAGAGCGTCAAGAACAGACACAATATTCACAGGAATACGCAGCGAAGCGACAGAGAAGCAAGACTGAGAACGACCCGATATACAAGCGCGAGAAGCAACTGCGCCGCGCCCTGCGTCACGTTGTTATGTCAAAGGGAAAGAACGCAGTTACGTCAAGTGTGCTGACAGATATTGTCGGTATGCCAATCCGTGACTTGCATTACTATCTCTTGCGGACGTTTGAGGAAACATACGGTTATCCGTGGGACGGTGTGGAGAAAGCCCATGTAGACCACATTATCCCGCTCTGCACAGAAAGCACGATTGAGGGAAAGGAAAAACTGTTTCATTACAGCAATCTCCGGCTAATCAAGGCAAAGGATAACCGGGCAAAGTGGACGAGCGTGAACTACCAGATCGGAGAGTGTTAGCTAATGCGCCACTACCGAACCCACGGACGGATCATGCGGGTGTTTAAGTGTCCAAAATGTTCGTATGTAACGAGAGCAAGCAAGAGAGCGGATCGCAGAACACCCAAGTTTCACAGAAAGAACTTGTACTGCCCGTTCTGCAAATCGGTGCAACCGTTCATTCAGATTTCAAATTAATAATCATACCACGCACAACTTATCTTGTCAAACAAGCGTATAACAGCGTTAAATCGCTCTGTATCTTGTTTTAGCAATTCAGATGTGAAATCATACGGCAAAAGCAAAATCTGTTTAGAACGCAAAATAACGCTGTTATACGCGATGGAACAAAATAAACGCAAAAAAGCCGGGGGTATTTCTACCTCCGGCTTGATTGTTTGTGATGATGTTCATGCGGTCAAATCCCACGCGACCTTGGGGTACTTCATCTGCATGATGTGGAACAAGATGCTGTCCATGTCGCCGTACTCCACGATCTTCTTCTTGTGCCAACCGCCATCCCACCACTTGCGGTATAGTTTGTACGGATTGTGCTTTGCCGTGTTGTCCTTAACGCAGATGTAGGTGTTGCCGTCCATCTGCAAGTCCATGACCTTGTGTGTCTTTGCCATGATGTTCTCCTTTCTCATGCCAGCTTTCGCTGTGCTGTGTCCCTATTCCACTCTGCCTTGCTCAACTTGTTTTCGGCTGTGTGGATTTGATTTTTCAGCGTGACGATCTTGCTTTGGTACTTCTCAAACTGCTTGCTACCCGGCACTGTGCCAGCTTGCAGAAGCAATTGATAGTCAAGCTGCGCGTAGAGGTCGGCTGTGCGGTCTTGCAGAAAGTCAATGTCGGCGGTTGCCTGTGACAGAACGTGCTTCATGCGCTCCTGTTCCTCTGCAAGTCGCGCTTGCTCCT
>JAEEGL014605806.1_pt1 | contig 10615 bp, 8 predicted proteins | sample 9134231 | NCBI WGS metagenome assembly JAEEGL01 (sample SAMN16246548, study PRJNA631951) | gut metagenome | biome: gut microbiome; feature: rumen; material: fiber-attached | host: Bos | place: Iran: Karaj | collected 2018-10 | reverse complement strand
TATACATTAAAAAAGTTAGTTTATTAACTAACTTTAGTCTCTAGGTTTCATTATTGGGAATAATACAACATCTCTTACACTTGCTGCATTATATAAAAGCATCATTAATCTATCTATTCCAACACCTAAACCACTTATTGGTGGCATTCCTTGTTCCATAGCAAGAAGATATTCTTCATCTAAATCCATGGTTTCATCATCACCTTGAGCTTTTTGTTTTAATTGATCTTCAAAATTAGATCTTTGTACTTCAGGATTAACTAACTCAGAATATGCATTACATATTTCTGCTCCTGCTATAATAACTTGGAATACATCAACTACTCTATTATCATTATCATTTCTTCTAGCAAGTGGTTTTAATACTGCGGGATAATTCCACATAATAGTTGGTTCAAATATATTGGCTCTAACTAATCTTTTATAACAGTAATCTATTAATTGTGCTACTGAATTACATTCTATCAAATCTTCTTTTGTAAATTTATGACTATCAATTATCTTGCTTCTTAATTCTTCGGGATCTTCAATTGATAAAAATTCAAATCCTAGTTCTTTAGTTAAGGCATCAACATAATTAACTCTTTTCCATTCACGCCCTAAATCAATTACTTGATCTCCAATAGTAAGTTCAGTAGTACCCTTTAAATACATACATACTTCACGCATAAATTTTTGGAAGAATTCAATATTATCTTCAAAGTTCCAATAACATGCATACCACTCAATTTGGGTAAATTCTTGTAAATGTTGAGGATCCATTCCTTCATTTCTAAAACATTTAGCTACTTCATATACTCTATCATATCCAGCGGCATTACATTCTTTTAAATAACACTCTGGTGCAATTCTTAAATTACAATCAATATCTAAAGCATTATGATGGGTAAAAAATGGTTTAGCAGATGCTCCTGATATAGATGTTTGTACAATTGGAGTCTCTACTTCTAAAAATTTATTATCATGCATGAAATTTCTCAAGAAATAATAAAATTTACTTCTTCCTAAGAATATATCTCTAGAATCTTGATTCATAATTAAATCAACATATCTTTCACGATATTTAGTTTCAATATCTTGCAAACCATGGAATTTTTCTGGAAGAGGTCTTAGAGCTTTACCTAAAAAAGTAAAATCTTCAACCAAAAGAGATTTTTCACCAGTTTGAGTTGTTATTATCTCTCCTTTAGCACCGATAAAATCTCCAGAATCAAATACTGTTTTCATTTTTTCATATTTTTCTTCACCTAAGACATCAGCTTTAAATTGTAATTGAATAGAATCTTCAATGTTCTTTATTTTAAAGAAAGATAATTTACCCATTTTTCTCATAAAGCCAATTCTACCCGCAATAGAAACATTCTTAGTTCCATCTGGTACATTTCTTGCTTCAGATATTGTGTGAGTTATTTCATATTTATCTGGATAAGGTCTTTCTACTGTTTTTAATTTTTCTCTTCTAACTAATTCTTGTTCAGTTAATTCACGCATAAAAATCACCTAGTAATAATATATCATAAAAAAAACAATCTTTCAAAGAGAAAGACTGTTAAAATGTATACTTAATTAAATATTAAACATTTTTGCTTTATTTCTTGTTAGTAAATATGCTCCACCAGCAAGTACTACCATAGTACCTAATGCTATATAAGGAACACTTGAGCCAGTTTGCTTTTGAGGTGTTGGTCCAGGTGTTGGAGTTTCTGCTGCCATTTCACCAATATTAATAGATACTTTACAATTATCTTCACCACTTACTTTATATGAGAAAGTAAATAATGCTACTTCTCCACTTGGTGCTGTTGGACCAAATGTTGTATCGTCATGTGTAAGTGTAAATGCATGAGTACTTCCTGATTCACTTACAGTTCCAACTAAATATTCAGATCCTGTTGCATTACTAATAGAAGTAATGTCTGCTCCTCCTTCTTCTGTTAATGTAACTTCCATACTTTCAAAGCCACTATCAAATGAACCGTTAAGTGTACATGTCTTAACTCCTTCATCACTAACAGTACCACATGATACAGCTACATTTGTTGCAGCCTTTACTCCCATTGGAATAACAACTAATAAACTAACAAGTGCTAAACTTAAATATTTCTTCACTCTTATCCTCCTACCTTCTATTATGTCAATATTATATCACAAAAATACAAAAATCTACATATTTTTGCAAAATTTTTATTATTTTACGTAAAATTGTGATATTATATATAGTAGGAGTAGATAGAATGATTAAGATACTTATTCAAATCAAAGATAACAAGTTGCTTTTTTCAATTCGAAGAAGACTTAATTCTGAACAAAAGAACTTAATTAATACTAATGTAATAAGCCAAAATGAATTGGTTTTTTCTGATGAATATATTGTCGAAAACATAAAACTTGTTCATACATTCATTAAAGAATTAGTTCAAGATTATAATCTAGATACTCTAGTTATAAGAGAATTAGATATTGCTCCTTTAGTTATTCATGTGTCATCTAATATATCTAGTTTAAAAACTTTATATTTGCAAGAAGAAAGTATTATAAATTATAAAACTGTTGAAAAAATCATTAAATCAAAAAATATTAAATATGTTTATTTATATAATACTCCAACTTACTTATTAGAGTTATTAGACAAAGAAAAAATAAGAGTTGAATCAAGAAATGAAATGTTGTTCTTAAGCAATTTTATGAAGGATAATAACTTAGATAAATTTTCTTCATTATATTATAAAACCACAATTCATTTAAATTTGCCATTATCTAAAGACGATGAAGAAGATTTTATATCATTCTTGAAAATAAATAAATATTTAAAAACAATCTATTTAAATAAAGTAAATAAAAATGATATTGAAGAAATATTAAAATATCTATATACTGAAAAGCTAAAAAATATAACAATATATATTGAACAAAATATTAATGATATTTCATTAGTAGAATATTTAAAAAAATTAAATAAAAGTAATGTTAAGGTAAATAATATAATATTTAAAATAGATTATAGTAAAGAATATTTAGAAGATAATATTATGAATCAAATCCATATTAATACTATCAAATTATGTATAATTATTGCTTTAATACTTGTAAGTTCAGTTGTATTCTTTATATTCTATTCAAATTATTCTTCTATGCAAAAGGTAAAAGATATTCAAAATGATATAGATGTTTTACTGGCAGAAAATAGGGAAAAAATAGAAATTGAAACACCAGTAGATATTATAGAAAATAAAAAGGAAGAGAAAGAAGAAATTAACTACGATGTTGATAGTCTAAAATTAATAAATAGTGATACTGTTGGCTGGTTAAAGGTTAATAACACCAATGTTGACTACCCTGTTGTTCAAGCAAATGATAATGATTATTATTTAGATAAAAATTACAAAAAGAAGCGCGATGCAAGCGGTTGGATATTTATGGATTATCGTGCTGATCCAGTTAATTTAAGCCAAAATACTATAATATTTGGTCATAATATGTATTATAGTGGTGTTATGTTTGGTACGTTATATAAGGTTCAATATTCTGATTGGTATAAGAATCCTGATAATCAAATCATAGAATTTGATAATATAAAAAGAAAAATGAAATGGAAAATATTTTCTATATATAATATAGCTAGTACAGATGATTATTTAATAGCTGAATTTAGTACTATAAATAAATATCAAGATTTTATAAATATGATAACAAATAGAAGTATTTATAAGTTTAATACTTTAGTATCTAATACTGATAAAATATTAACTTTATCAACATGTTCTAAGAATGGTACTAATAGATTGGTTATCCACGCTGTGTTATTAAATGAATAAAAAAAGATATCAACTAATTGATATCTTTTTTATACTGCCGTACAACTAAAATTATTAATTGTAAATGATATTGTAATATCAGTACCCGCTAAAGCAGATTGATCTATATTCTTTTTATTTACAATCATTAGTGATGCTTTAATATATTTAGGAGTTCCTTGAGTTACTCCTGTAATTGTATTGTGAACCACTTTAGGAAATAAGCTAGAATCATTAAAATCGTAATTAACATCATTAACTGATAGTATTATTTGACCAGATGATTTATTACTCATATTTTGAAATGCTGTATACATGCTATTTGTAGCACTTGATTGAATACTCATATCATATTCACAATTAAAATTACCATTACCAATTGCTACTATTTCTCCAATATTTTCAACCGTTTCTGTAGTTGTTATACCACTACTACTAGCATAATAATTCACATCATCGCTTCTTTTACTCATACTTTCATTAGTTAAATGAATATATAGATTAGTATTAATTCTATTTAAATTAACACTTCCTACACTCTCAACATTAGTATTAGTTCTAGTTGTACTTGAACTACTTCCAGTAGTTATTCCAAAATAAGCAAATGTTGCCCCGATACTTAAAACAATCAAGGTAATTATTCCTAATATTAAGGGTACCATTGGATTATTTAAAAAATCTTTCTTTTTTTTCATTTCCTATCACACTCTATTATTCTAATATAAATTTACATTATATTTCATTATTTTTCAATAGTTTATCGTAACATTTTTTAAATGTTTGAATAAATGTGTCAACCTCTTCTTCAGTAGTTAGGTGAGATAAGCTTATTCTAATGCTTGATTTAGCCCTTTCCATATCTTTTGTTAAATCATAAACATTCTCACTATAACTATTATCATCGCTACAAGCTGTTTTAGTAGATACATATATATCATAATCTTCTAAGGCCCTCATAAATGTCTCGGCTTTTACTTTCAAAACACTTATATTTAAAATATGGGGTATTGAATATTTATTACTATTAATAAATACATTGTCTAATTTTGATAATTCATTTTTGATTTTACTATTTAAACTGCTTACATAATCATACTTTTTATCTAAATCTATACAGGCTAATCTAACTGCTTTAGACATCGATACAATCAAAGGATGAGCTGGTGTACCACTTCTATAGATTGTAGTTGATTTACCTCCATGAATTAATGGTATTAAATCAATATTCTTATTTTTAACTAAACACCCTATTCCCTTTAATCCATATATTTTATGAGCTGAGAAAGATGCTAAATCAATATTGGTAAAATCGACATTTATTTTTCCAATTGCCTGAGTTAAATCAACATGATATATACATTTAGGATATTCTTTTAATAATAATCCTATTTCATTAATTGGTTCTTTTAATCCAATTTCACTATTAATTGCATTAATACTAACTAATATAGTATCGTCTCTTATTATTTCTTTTAAATTGTTTATATCTATTATTCCATCTTCATTAGTATTAACATAACTTATTTCATAACCAATACTCTCTAAATATTCCATTACTTTATTTACACTAGAATGTTCATACCTAGATGTAATTATATGTTTACCTCTATTTTTATATCTTAACGCTACTCCCTTTATTGCTAAATTATTTGCTTCACTGGAGCCACTAGTATAAACTATTTCTTTATTATTACTAATATTTAATACATTCATTATTTGTTCAGTTGATTTTTTAATTAAATTATGAATATTAATACCTAATTTATGAGATGAATTAGCATTGCCTATATAATTATTACAGGCTTTGTTAAAACTATCTAATACTTCAGGATTTACTGGTGTAGTAGCACTATAATCTAAATAAATCATAAAATCACCTGCCAAAATTATATCACGCCTTAATTTTTAAAACAAATAAAAAACAAATGGATTAACCATTTGCTTTTTCATATACACATGTATACTCTAATTTATCAGTAAAGTATGATCTAATTGAAACATAATCTTTCATATTTGCCTCACCATACTCACCATATAATTCAGTATTACCTATTTCTTTAGTAATTGTTACTGTAAGTGTTGCATCATCAAATTCGGCATCACCAGTAACACTATTAATTGTTATTGTTCCTTTTTCATTATAATCTGCAACAACTTTAGCATATTCTGTTTCATCACTATATTTAAACTTATAAACATTGAATGCTACCTTACCATAAGCATTACTTCCACCATCATCAGCAATAGCTAATTTCTTTGATTCGATCATAATTGCATTTGTTATTTGTTGCTCTTTAGAAGAACATACAGCATATCCTTTAATTTTATAACTTAACAATACTAACTTAGCTTCTACTTCTACTTCCTTAGAATTCGATACTGCTTTAATTTTAACTGTATATGTACCTAAATCGCCAGAAAGCGCTGTTTTTACCTCATCTTCATTAACAAAAGAATAAGTTATTTTATCTGAAGGATCTTTAACAAAATCTTTAGCCTTAACTGTACTACCTTTTACAGTATATACAGTTTTAGTAATAACTGCTAACAATGCATTATCCACTATTGTTATTACACCTTGTTTTTCTGTATTTGAACATGTAACAGTATAACTATATGTTCCTTCAGTACTAACATCTACTTTTGAAATATCAAATGTACAATTACTTGCACTAGTTCCACTTATAGTAGCATATTCACTAATACTATCAGGTAATTCATCTCCAACATTAAATGTTAGGTTATTAGTAGTAACTGTTATTGATTCTCTCTTAATTAATAAATCAGTATAGTTTAATACATAATAAGTTCCAAGTCCTACTCCAACTAATAATATTATTATAATAACAACAAATGCTGTTTTATTACCTTTCTTTTTAGGTTCTTTACTTGCCTCTAAGGAAATTGGAGGGTTTGTTCCAATACTACTATCAAATCCTGGTGTAGTAGGTGTTGGATTAATATTGTTAATACTTGTAAATTCCTTTGTTTCTCCAGCTTGTGGTGTTGGTACTGCCTCAACTTGAGGTGCTGATGTAACACTTGGAGTAACAACTTCTGGAGTTGGTGATACTGGAGCAGGTGACGGTGCTGGAACTGGTTCAGCTGGTGTCATCACTGCTGGTTCTGGTTTTGCTACTTCACTTCCTACAGGATTAATTACTTGATCTCCAACTGGAGCTTGTGGCATAACAACAGATTCAGGTTGAACAACTTGACTTTCTACTGGAGTTATAACCGGCTCTGGTGCCGGAGTTTGTGGTACATCATTTACAGGTGTTTGTTCTACACTACCTAATACCACACCATTTAAATTATTTTCTTCACTATTCATCTATCATAGCCCCTTTTACTACTATAAAAATTATATCGTTAATTAAATAATTTTGCAACTAATTTTTTAAATTCTTCTCCTCTTGTTTCAAATTTATCATATTGATCCCATGATGCACTTGCTGTAGACAATAATACTGCTTCATTATTTTGAGCATTTTCTTTTATCTTTAACATAGCATTTTCTAGAGTGTTACATTTAATACATTCAATATTATTTTTCATTGCATAATCATATACTCTATCTGTTACTTCACCAATTGCATAAATACATTTAACTATTTTAATATTATCATTTAATTCGTTAAAATCTTGACTTCTTTCCATACCACCTAATATTAAATGAGTTGGTTTAGTCATTGTCTTTAATGCAGTTATTGTTGCAGTTGGATTAGTAGCTTTACTATCATTATAAAATTCTATATCACTATTTGTATCTACTATTTCAATTCTATGCTCTACTCCTCCAAATTTAGATAAGAATTCTCTTATTACATTTTTATCAAACTTAAATTCTTTTAATACTAATAGAGATACTAATATATTTTCATAATTATGATTGCCTTTAATTTTAATATCATCAAGTTTAACAATTAGGTCTTTATTAATATATATACCTTCGCTATTATAATAATTATTTTCATTATTAAAATAAATCTTAGTACTTTCAATATCTTTAGTTAATTCCATACTATCTATATTTGTATAATTAATAAATGCCTTATCTAACTTTGTATGATGATTAAATATTTTCTTTTTAGTATTCTTATAATTTTCATATGTTCCATGAAAATCTAAATGAGTTGGGCATAAATTAGTTAAGACACTATAATTTGTTTTAAAATCTATAAAACTATATAATTGATGATCAGATATTTCTAATAGAAGAACACTTTCATCTTTTACATCATTAACTATTTCTGATAAGGGAGTGCCAATATTTCCACCTAATATAACAGGAACATTATGTAATTTTAACAAATTATATAATATTGTAACTGTTGTTGTTTTACCATTTGATCCAGTTACTCCAATTATTTTAATATTTTTAGGTAAATAATGATACGCTACTTCCATTTCATTAACTACTGGTATACCCAAATCTACTGCTTTCCTAATGCATGCTTGTTTAGGATCTATACCAGGATTCTTAATAACTAAATCAAATGTACCATCTAATAATTCTTCTCCTGTTTCGCTCTTAATAAACGTTACTCCTAATCTTTTTAATTCATTTATTCTTTCTATATCATTATCACTTTTATCTACTACTATTATTTCATTATTCTCATACAGTAATTTAGTTATAGCAAATCCGCTTCTAGCTAATCCTAATACCAATATTTTCTTATCATTAATCATAATATCCTACTTTCTATATTTAGATTGTTAGTAAGTAATATACTTTTAACATTATTTATTAAATTATCATCTATTTTACTGAAATATAATTTTAACTTAAATTCACTCTCTTCTATGTCTTTTATTCCATCACTTATAAAATCTTCTAATCCAATTATATCACCTTTATAATACTTTTTTATATTATTTTTTACAATTGGATAATGTGTACATCCTAATAATAAAACATCACCTTTTACTTCTTTTACATATTTTTTTAATAATTTATCTATATCCTTACTATTATGTTCAATTGCATCTGCTAAAGAATAACAAGGAATTAGATTTAATTTAGTATGAATATATTTTTTATATATATTAGTTTTAATACTTAAAGGAGTTGCCATTATAGATACTTCTTTATATTTATCTAATTTATTATCTAATAGCGGTAATAAACTAATTATCTTTTTCTTACTTTTTAAATATTTAATATTATTAGATAATGTTCCACAGGCAAGTATTATTATATCCACATCCATACTTTCTAGAAATTTTATTATTTTATTTCCACATTCAATTAATTCTTCTTTATTTTTTTCTCCGTACGGCATATTTAAGGTATCACCAAAATAAATATACTCATGATTATGATATTTATTTATTAACCTCTTTAAAATGGTTAATCCTCCTATACCAGAATCTAAAACACCTATTTTCATAAACATCACTTAATATATTATATTATACATTTTCAATAAAACCATAATATTATGAAAATAAAAAAAGCAAAATATGCTTTTTTTATTTTCCTAAGTATTTCTTTATATTAGATAAGTTAGCAATTAATTCAACCTTACCTTTTTTAATTTCTACTAATGTTGGTGCTTGCATAACTCCTAGTTTTGTTGTTAATTCAGCTTCTTCTTCAGCATCAACATATTTATATTTTACTTTTTCTTTATCTAACAAATCTTTTGCCATTTTGCAATTTGGACATGTTTTAGTTCCAAATAACATCAAGCCATCTTTAAGGTTACATTTCTTTTCTTCATGTTTTTCTTCTTCACATTTACATACACATTTATGTTTAGCAGAAACTTTCATATCATATGTTTTACGCATCTTAAATTCTTTAGATTTACCATCATTCCAATTCTTAACTGGTCGATAATATCCAGTTATTCTACTATAGACTTCTGTTTCCAATCCACAAGTTGGACATTCATATACTTCACCAACTAGATAGCCATGATTTCTACATACAGAATATGTTGGACTCATTGTATAATATGGTAACTTATAATTTTCAGCAATCTTTCTAACTAAGTTAGCACATGATTTCCAATCTTGGAATCTTTCACCTAAGAATGCATGGAATACTGTACCAGATGTATAAAGTGTTTGTAATTCATCTTGAATATCTAATGCTGCAAAAATATCATCTGTATAACCAACTGGTAAGTGAGAACTATTTGTATAATATGGTGTATCATCATCTGATGCAGTAATAATATCAGGATATTTCTCTTTATCTTTTTTAGCCATACGATATGCAGTTGATTCAGCTGGTGTTGCTTCAAGATTATATAAATCCCCATATTCCTCTTGATAATCAGATAATTTTTCACGCATAAAGTTTAATACTTCTTTAGTAAACTTTTGAGCTTTTTCATTAGTTAAATCCTCTTTAATCCATTTAGCATTTAAACACGCTTCGTTCATACCTACAAGTCCAATTGTTGAAAAATGGTTATTAAATGTTCCTAAATATCTTTTTGTATATGGATATAACCCTTCTTCTAATAATTTAGTTATAACATTTCTCTTTATTTTTAAACTTCTTGCTGCAATATTCATTAAATGTTCTAGTTTTTCATAGAATTCATCTTCATCTTTAGATAGATAAGCAATTCTTGGCATATTGATAGTTACTACTCCAACTGATCCAGTTGATTCTCCGCTTCCAAAGAAGCCTCCACTTTTCTTTCTTAATTCTCTTAAGTCTAATCTTAGACGGCAACACATACTACGTACATCTGATGGTTCCATATCACTATTTATATAATTTGAGAAATATGGAGTTCCATATTTAGCAGTCATTTCAAATAACAATTTATTATTTTCAGTTTCACTCCAGTCAAAAT
>JAEEGL014586382.1_pt1 | contig 10615 bp, 9 predicted proteins | sample 9134231 | NCBI WGS metagenome assembly JAEEGL01 (sample SAMN16246548, study PRJNA631951) | gut metagenome | biome: gut microbiome; feature: rumen; material: fiber-attached | host: Bos | place: Iran: Karaj | collected 2018-10 | reverse complement strand
TAAAAAAAGAAGATCTTCTTCACGAAAAACACGAGGGCAAAGAGTACGCGTCTTTGATGAAAAGCTTTTATAAAGCCAATTATCTCAACGAAAACCTCGCAAGAGCGAAAATGGGCATGGTGTTTCAGCATTTCAACCTTTTCAACAATCTGACCGTGCTCGACAATATGATCCTCGCGCCGACAGAGCTCAAGCTGAAAACGAAGCAGGAGGCGACCGAGCAGGCTATGGAGCTGCTTTCCAAAATAGGCCTGACGGATAAAGCGAACGCCTACCCGTCGACGTTGTCGGGCGGGCAGAAGCAGAGGATCGCGATAGTCAGATCGCTCTGCATGGATCCGCAGGTGATGCTCTTCGACGAGCCAACGTCCGCGCTCGACCCCGAAATGGTCGGCGAGGTGCTCGCCGTAATGCGCGAGCTTGCAAACGCCGGTATGACCATGGTCGTCGTCACGCACGAAATGGGCTTCGCGCGCGAGATCGCGAACAGAGTGCTTTTCGTCGACGGCGGCGTAATCGCCGAAGAAAATACCCCGGAAGAATTCTTCGCCCACCCTCAAACCGACCGCGCGAAAGAATTCTTATCGAAAGTGCTTTGATTTAATTTATATTCAGGCTGTTTAACTATCTGAATTGTGATTCAGACGGATAAACAGCCTTTTTGTTTTACAGGGGCGCGCAAAGGTTTTCTTTTCCGATATCAAAAGAAAGATCCGCGGGCGGGCACCCCGCCCCCCGCCGCCCGCGGCGCTGCGCGCAATAAAGGGGAAAGAAAACCGACGCGCCCGAATGTTAAAGTGAAATTCTATGATTATTCAGAGCCGTTCGCCGCCGTTTTGCCGGAATTTTGATACGACCGCCGTAAACCGTTTGACAAACGGGCAAAAACGTGATATAATCGTAAAAAACCGAAAAGCAGGGTCAAAATGGATTACGAACAGGTAAGAGCGATAATGGCGACGCGGTCGATAACCGGATATTTTTTGCAGGTCCTTCCGATAAGCCTTATAACGGGATTGATATACGCTTTATGCAGATACGCTTTTCTGATGCGTAAAAAACGCGAAATAAAGTGGGGCAGAGAAGCGTTTTATCTCGTTTTCGTCTGCTATCTGACGGGGCTTTTCAATCTTATTCTTATGCCCGGCAATTTCTGGCTGACCGTCTTCGACGGTCTGTTTCTCGGAGAATGGAGATCGCCAGGCAGGTTTTTCCGATATGCAGAGATAATACGCGTGCCGTTCATCGTCAGATATATAAGAGGCGAAGCCGCCGCGACTTCGTGGGCGATAAAAATGCTTGTCGGCAACTACGCCATGTTCATACCGCTCGGTTTCGCTCTGCCTTTTATCACGAAAAAAGTGAATATAAAGAATATATTTCTTATCGCAGTGCTGACTCCCGTCGCGGTCGAGCTTTTGCAGTTTATCCCCGGCAGGAGCCTCGACGTCGACGACCTCATCTGCAACTCTCTCGGCATACTCACCGGCTTTTTCATTGCGTACCCGTTCATCCGACATAAAAAAAGCGACTGATCCGTGATCGTACTCCGGATCGGTCTTTTACGTTATTGGAAAATTGATCTTTACGGTATGTTTTTTTGTAATGAAGTCAACGTGTTTTTGTACTTTCATTGACAAAGCCGATACAGTGTGATATAATCCGTATAGAATAAATAAGAGGTGATATTATGGCTTACACGATAAAAATCGGAATGTTCGGCGCGTGGAGAGGGAGCAATTATATCGATCTCATCGCGGCGGAGGATAAAGACGTTATTAAGATCGTCGCGGTATGCGATAAGCAGGCTGACAAGCTCGACAGTATAAAAGGACTTGAAGAAGCGAAGCTCTTTTCCGATTTCGACAGCTTTATCGAATACGGCAAGAGCGTCGGCATGAACGCGGTGTTTTTGGCAAACTACTTCCACGAGCACGCGCCGTACGCGATAAAGGCTATGGAGGCGGGCATGGACGTTGTGAGCGAATGCACGTCCGCCGCGACGCTGAAGCAGTGCGTAGATCTCGTAAGATGCGTCGAGCGCACGAAAAGAAAATACATGATAGCCGAAAATTATCCGTTCATGACGGCGAATTTGGAGATGAAGCATCAGATAGATCTGGGTACTCTCGGCACTCTTTTATACGCCGAGGGCGAATACAACCATTCGGGCGACCTTGCGGCGCTCCGTCAGCTCACGCCGTTCAAATACCACTGGCGCGCCTGGATGCCGCGCACCTACTATGTAACGCACGCGATGGGACCGCTTATGTATATGACGAACAGTATGCCGAAATACGTTTCGGCAAGAGCCGCGCATTCGGAGCTTCTCGAGCAGATACGCGATTTCCGCCCGAACGACGACGGTATGGCGAGAATGTTCTGCGAGATGGATAACGGAATGGCCGCTTCGTTTACCGGATGCACCGCTCAGGCGAGCGATTACAGCCGCTACCGCGTCGTCGGAGACAAAGGCTCCGTCGAGCAGAGCGGATATACCGACGGCAAGGTCAGGCTCTTTTATTCCGCTCACACGATGCCCGAGGGCGTGACCGAACAGGTGAGTTATATCGATCCCGATCCCGCTTCGTGGGGCGAAAAGGGTAAAAAAGCCGTCAACGCAGGTCACGGCGGCGGCGACTACTGGATAATACAAAACGTTATAGACTATTTTGCAAACGGTATAACTCCGTTTTTCGACGTTTACAAAGGCGTCGCGATGTCAGCGACAGCGATACTCGGCTGGCGCAGCTGTCTTGAACACGGCAAAAATTATAAGATCCCCGATTTTTCACTTGAAGAGGAGAGAAAAGAGGTTGAGCACGACGATCTGACTCCGTTTCCGGATGAGAACGGAGAGGGCGCGACGCTTCCGCCGTCAACGACGTACGGCAAATACAAAAAATGAATACCGATATCAAAAAATATAAAATACTCACTTTAGCGGCGTTTTTGCTGTACGTAACTTATCTCGCGGCAAAAAACGTCTACACGTCGGAGATAATCGAGATAACGCGGCATTTCGGCGTCTCAAAGAGCGCCGCGAGCGCCGCCGCTTCGTTTTCGTTCGTGTCGTACGCGCTCGCGCAGATCGTATTCGTCAAATACATAGGCAGACTGAACGCAGTAAAATATCTGCTTATCTGCTCGCCTCTGAGCGTCGCGCTTTTCGGGCTCGTGCCTTTTTGCACGGAAATATGGCAGGTGTGGATCATATTTGCGCTGCTCGGCGCGATTTTGTCCGGCGTTTTTCCGGTCTGTATGCTCGTCATAAGCGAATATCTGCCCGACGAGCTGGTATCTCCGGCGAATAAATACATGGGCGTCGCGTTTTCGCTTTCGTTTATGCTCGATTATTTTTTCTCGGCTTTGTTTATAAAAGTTTTTGACTGGCGGCTCGGTTTTTACGTTTTTCCTCTGATATATCTGGTATCGGCGCTGTTTTTCTGCCGCGTGCTGAATCTCTGCCCGCGCAGGCAAAGAGAAGAGACGGAAGAGACGAGGGGCAAAAAAACGGATAAAAAGACCGTATTTCTGTACCTGTTCACGGCGGGCATGATAGGACTGCTCGTGAATATGCTGTACTACGCGACGTCCGGCTGGGTGCCGAATCTGCTTTCGGAACAGTTCGGACTTTCCCCGGCTCTCTCGGTACTTATAACGCTTCTGATACCGCTGACCGGCGCGGTCGGCGCTGCCGTCTGCCTTGAACTCTGCAGACGCTTCCCGTTTTGGCGCGTCGTGATACTCTGTACCGCCGTATCGCTTGCGCTTAGCCTGATACTTACGGGAGTTTACCGCGCGGCGCTTTTACTGACGCTTTTCCTTGTAATCGCGCTTTTGTTCTTCGTTCGCGGCGTATCGCACGTGTTCGGCTGGCAGGTGCCTATCAACGCGCGGCGCATTATGGATCCGTCGTCTGCGGCGACCGTGCTCAACATTTTCAGCTGCGTGGGCGCGGCGGCGGGCCCCGTACTTTTCGGCGCGCTGACCGACACCTGCGGCTATACGGCGTTCTTCATTGCCGCGGCGGTTTCTTCCGCGGCGCTCGGCGCGTTTATGTTCGCAGGCAAAAAGATAATAAACTGATAAAGAGAGCAGAATATGATAAAACAGATCAAAGATATAACGCCGTATTCGGATTTTCTCCGCGGCTTTTATAACGATTACCGCTTTTTTGCTCAGCCGGAAACGGAACAAGAAGTTTTAGACAAACTGCAAAAGCAGGCGGAAGACGGTGAAAATATTGCCCTCGCCGCGTTTAACTGCGATCGGATCGCAGGGATTTTCGCGTTTCTTTATATAAAAGAAGAGGAATATATGGAAATGCTGACGGGCATATCGGAAGACGGCGCCGCGTATGACGAGCTGATCGCGTATCTATACGGCAATTACCCGGCGCACGAGATATATTTCGTCTTCAATCCCGAAAACAAAATCCTGAAAAGCAGACTGCGCGATATCGGCGCGGAGTTTTCGACCGAGCAGATGAAAATGGAGCATTCCGGCGTTATTCCGCAGGCCGATACCGTCGGAGTTGAGCTTCTGACGCCTGAATATTACGATCGGTATATCGAAATGCACAACAAAGATCTTTACTGGACGGGCGATAAGGTTATCGAAGCGAAAGACAAATTCAAAACCGTAATAATAAAAGACGGAGACGAGCTTGCCGGTTATACGGATATTTCTCAGGGGCGCGCCGTAAACGGGGTATTCGATCTGCTCGTAAAACCGGAATACAGAAGAAAAGGTTACGGCAGAAAACTGCTTGTCAAAGCTTTGCAGATAAACGAGCCGAACGGTATGACGCTTGAAGTCGATATCGACAATACTGCGGCCATAAAGTTGTATCGTCTGACGGGATTCAGACAGATCGAGCATCAGAACGTCTTAACCGTGCTGTTAAAAACGTAAAAATCAGAAAAATCCGAAAAGTTTTATAAAACCGGTATAAGGTGAAGAAAACCGGCTGAAGTAAGGAAGTACGGTCCTTATTTCAGCCGGTATTTTTCTATTACGGTATTACGCTTTGAAAGCCCATTTGCCGGAACGGAAGATCGGCACGGTCCTGCCGTCGTTTGTGACGGCGTCGATATCGAGTCCTTCGTAGCCGATCATGAAATCGACGTGGATCATCGAATCGTTTATGCCCATTTCGCGGCATTCTTCGAGCGTTTTTTCTTCAAAATCGCGTATCGTGTCGGCAAAGCCCATGCCGAGCGCAAGGTGACAGGCGGCGTTTTCGTCGAACAGAGTGTTCCAGAAAAGCAGTCCCGATTCGGATATCGGCGAGTCCACCGGTACGAGAGCGCATTCGCCGAGATAAGCGGCGCCTTCGTCCATACCGATCATCTGTTTGAGCAGAGCCTCGTTCTTTTCGGCGTGTACCTCGACCGCTTTGCCGTTTTCAAAGCGTACCGAGAAATTCTCGATAAGCTCGCCCGCGTAAGAAAGCGGTTTCGTCGCGTAAACCACGCCTTCCGCTTTGCCTCTCATGGGGCTGATGAAGCATTCTTCGGTCGGTATGTTCGGATTGAAGCGCTGACCGGCAATAGTATGATCCTCGCCGCCCTTGAAGATCGCCTCGGGTATCATACCGACCGTCAGATCGGTGCCGTTTTTGCCTTTGTAGTGAAGCTCTTTTATACCGAGAGAGTTCAGATATTCACAGCGTTTGTTCATATCGTCGTTATGCGCGGTCCATTCCGCAACGGGATCGTCGGTGACTCTCGAGGTTTTAAGTATCGCCTCCCAGAGCTTTTCGATCGCCTGATTCTTTTTCAGATCCGGGAATACCTTTTTCGCCCACGCGGCGCCCGGAACGGCGGCTATGCACCACGGATATTTGTTTTCCATACTGTCGAATATCGGTTTTAATATCGGGTAGCGCAGCTGGCTCACCTTCGCCGATTTTTCCTGATTTATACCTTTCAGAGCGTCGGGATCTTCCGAGTCGATATAGATATTGCAGGGCAGTATGTCGGCGCGGTGCTGAAGCTTCGCCTTCTGCCATTCTTCGACCTTCGCGAGAGTGCGTACCGTGCAGTAACGCATATCGAGCTTTTCGAGCGACGGGTGATACCACTCCACCGTGACTTTTTTCGCCTTCGCCTTGTAGCATTCCTCAACGAGGATCGTTATGAATTCGGGCTGATCGAGAGCGGCGTGTATGAATACCTCCTGCCCTTTCTGAATGCTTACGCCTTTTCTTGCGATGAGTCTCGCATAATTGTGAAGTACCGTTTTTTTCATGTTTTCTCCTTTGACCGTTACTGATCCGATCCGTATTTTTTCGCGTGATTTTTGATAGCCTCAAACGTCGCGTCGCTTATGTAATGCTCGACGCGGCAGGCGTCTTCCGCCGCGGTCTCTTCATCGACGCCGAGATCCATAAGCAGCCGTTTCAGAAGCGTGTGGCGTTCGTATATGCGCTTCGCTTTCGACAGTCCCGTTTCGGTCAGCCTGATAAAACCCTGCGCGTCGATAAGAACGAGCCCGTCTTTTTTGAGCAGACCGATCGCACGGCTGACAGACGGCTTTGAAAATCCCATCTGAGCGCCGACGTCTATGCCGCGGACGCCGGACGATTTCTGCGACAGTATATATATCGTTTCGAGGTACATCTCGCCTGATTCACGGATGGTCATATTTTTTCTCCTTTTTCATATTTACACATCCATTATAGCCCCGAAGGAGCGTTATTTCAATACAAAACGGAAAATTTTTTGATAAATTACAAAAAAACTCTTGACATGTTAGTCCGGGCTAACTATAATAAGGACAAGTTAGCCCGGGCTAACTTCTATTTACGGAAAGGCCGGCGTGAGCCGACCCGGTGAAAGAGGCATTCTATGACGCTTAAAGAGATAAAAGAAGGTCAGTCGGCAAGCGTGCTGACAGTCGGAGGCGAAGGAGCGCTGCGCCAGCACTTTCTCGATATGGGTATCATACCCGGTACTGTCGTCAAAGTCGTGAAATACGCTCCAATGGGAGACCCGGTCGAGATATGTCTGCACGGCTACGAGCTGACGCTCAGACTTGACGACGCCGAAAAGATAGAGGTCGTACCGGCGGATGAAGTGCAGGAAAAAAGATCGGATCCGAAGCAGACCGTAAGCGAGCATATCGGACTCGGCGAAGGCGGCAGATTTCATCCCAAGGGAAGCGGAGATCCGCTGCCGGACGGGACCTTGCTTACGTTCGCGCTCGTCGGCAACCAGAACTGCGGCAAAACAACGCTTTTCAACCAGCTGACCGGTTCAAAACAGCACGTGGGCAATTTTCCCGGCGTTACCGTTGACAGAAAAGACGGCGCGATCATCGGGCGCAAAAACACATCCGTAACGGATCTGCCGGGTATCTATTCGATGTCTCCTTATTCAAGCGAGGAGCTCGTATCGAGAGACTTCGTTATAAACGAAAAGCCGAAAGGGATAATAAATATCGTCGACGTGACGAATATCGAGCGCAATCTGTATCTCACGATGCAGCTGCTTGAAATGGACATACCCCTCGTCGTGGCGCTCAATATGATGGACGAAATGACCGGAAACGGCGGTTCGGTCGATATAAACGAGATGGAAGCGATGCTCGGCGTGCCGGTGGTGCCGATATCCGCCGCGAAAAACCAGGGCGTGCACGAGCTGACGGATCACGCGGTACACGTGGCTAAATACAGAGAAAAACCGCAAAAGCAGGATTTCTGCGACGAAAACGATCATAACGGCGCCGTACACCGCTGTCTGCACGCGGTCATTCACCTTATAGAAGATCACGCGAAAGCTGCCGATCTGCCCGTGCGTTTCGCCGCCTGCAAGGCGATCGAGGGAGACAAACTTATAATAGACAAGCTCGGACTTGATGAAAACGAAAAAGAAACGCTCGAGCATATCACCCTACAGATGGAAAAAGAGCGCGGACTCGACAGAAGCGCCGCAATAGCGGATATGCGCTTTTCGTACATAACGAAGGTCAGCGACGCTTGCGTAAAGAAGCCCGGCGAGAGCCGCGAGCATAAAAGAAGCGGCAGAATAGACAAGCTCCTCACCGGCAAATATACGGCGATACCGGTTTTCATCGCCGTTATGGGACTCGTGTTCTGGCTGACGTTCAACGTTATCGGTGCGGGACTCCAGAGCCTGCTCGAAGCCGGTATAGACGCCCTGACCAAAGCGGTCGACGGCGCTCTAACGTCGGCGGGCGTGAACGAGGTGCTTCACGGGCTGATCGTCGACGGCATTTTCGAAGGCGTAGGCAGCGTTCTGAGCTTTCTGCCCGTTATCGTAACGATGTTTCTGTTTCTGTCGCTGCTTGAAGACAGCGGCTATATAGCCCGCGTGGCGTTCGTTACCGACAAGCTTCTGCGTAAACTCGGGCTTTCGGGGCGGAGCATCGTGCCTTTGCTGATCGGCTTCGGCTGTACCGTTCCGGCGGTAATGGCTACGCGGACCCTGCCGAGCGAACGCGACCGCAAAATGACCATCCTGCTCACTCCTTTTATGAGCTGTACGGCGAAGCTGCCAATATACGCGTTTTTCGTTGACGCGTTTTTCCCGAGATTCAAAGCTCTTGTCATGATCGGGCTTTATCTATTGAGCATAGTCATAGGTATCTTCGTCGCGTTCCTTTATAAAAAGACGTTTTTCAAAGGCGAAGCGGTGCCGTTCGTAATGGAGCTCCCGAATTACCGCCTGCCGAGTATAAAAAACACGGCGCAGCTTCTATGGGAAAAATCAAAGGACTTTCTGCAGAGAGCTTTTTCCGTGATACTCATCGCGACGGTGATCGTGTGGTTTTTGCAGAGCTTTGATTTCCGCTTCGATTTCGTCTCCGATTCGCAGAACAGCATACTTTCAAAGATCGCCGGTTTCATCGCTCCCGTATTCGCTCCGCTCGGCCTCGGAGACTGGCGTATAGTCACATCTCTCATCAGCGGATTTATGGCTAAGGAGAGCGTCGTATCGGTGCTTGAGGTAACGTTCAATTCTCAGGGCGGCATCGCCGCGGCGATCGGTACGCTTTCGGCGGCTTCGCTTCTCGTGTTCAGCCTGCTCTATACGCCGTGCGTCGCCGCGGTCGCGTCGATACGCCGTGAACTCGGGCGCAGATGGGCGCTGTACGTCGTGATATGGCAATGCGGGATCGCCTGGTTGGCGGCGCTTACCGTAAGGCTGATCGGTATGCTTGCCGGTATCGGTTAAAGGAGGCGTAATATGAATATATTTGATATTCTTTTGATCGTTCTTATCGCCGCCGCCGTCGCTTTTGCGGTATATGTTATAATAAAGAAACGCAAAAAAGGCTGCTGCAACTGTTCATCCTGCGGATCGTGCCGTGAGAAATGCATGAAAGCGGAAAAACGGTAATAAACGAAGCCGTTCGGCGCGTATGGCGCCGGGCGGCTTTTAAATATGAATAAAATGTAAAACATAAGAAATATCTATTGACTTTATCGCGATAAAGTGCTAAATTGATAAAGTATTAAAGCGGAGGGAAATTCTGATGAATATACATTCAAAGTCGATAGACCGTCTCTTTGAGACGATACTGAATCTTAAAACGGTAGAGGAGTGCTACGCGTATTTTGAAGACTTATGCACCGTAAAGGAGATACGCGATATGGCTCAGAGGCTCGACGTTGCGATACTTCTTTCGGAGGGCAAAAGCTACCAGCAGATCTGCGACCAGGCGGAAACGAGTACGGCGACCGTCGGCAGAGTCAGCAAGTGTTACAATTACGGCGCGGGCGGATACGTTACCGCGATAAAAAGGCTGAACGGAGAAGACGGAAATGAATAACGATATCACGTCGGCGCTCAACGCGCTTTACGACAGATACGGCTATTGCCGTTATAAAATGAGCAAATTCGAAGAATACGATCTTTACGCGAAAAACAAGGATTTTCTCATATCCGACGGAGTCATAACCTTTACGGACAGAAACGGCAAGCTGATGGCGCTGAAGCCGGACGTCACGCTTTCGATCGTAAAAAACACGTGCGACGGCAAAGGCGTGCAGAAGCTTTACTATAACGAAAACGTTTACCGCGTGTCGAAAAGCACGAAGAACTTCAAAGAGATAATGCAGGTGGGGCTCGAATGTATCGGCGATATCGACGAATACTGTATTGCCGAAGCTTTGACGCTTGCCGCCGCCAGCCTCGGAGCGCTTTCGGAAAACGCGGTGTTATGCGTATCCGATCTCGATATTCTGAGTCAGACGCTCGAGTTTATCGGCGTGGAAGAAGAAAAGCGGAGAGAGGCTTTCGGTCTGATCGGTGAGAAAAATCTGCACGGGCTTCGGTCGCTTACAGACGAAGAAGGCTTTGAGCTGATAAAAAAACTGCTCGGTATAAGGTGCGAGGCGAAAAAGGCGGCAGAAGAGATAGAAAAACTGCTTTGCGGCGCGGTCGCAAACGAAACGCTTTCGAAATTCAGATGTGTGATGAACGCCGTTTCCGTTACCGGGTACGCCGGTAAGGTGACGGTCGATCTTTCGGTCGTCGACGATATCCACTACTATAACGGCTTCGTTTTCAAAGGCTACGTCGAGGGAGCGCCGGCGGCGGTGCTTTCGGGCGGTCAGTACGACAGGCTCATGGCGAAAATGAAG